>Ga0256830_1000324_pt1 | contig 40659 bp, 33 predicted proteins | sample 128326metaG_FD_190537 | JGI IMG/M metagenome (GOLD analysis project Ga0256830, IMG submission 190537) | Hydrothermal vent microbial communities from Lau Basin, Pacific Ocean - 128-326 | ecosystem: Environmental > Aquatic > Marine > Hydrothermal vents | place: Pacific Ocean: Lau Basin | collected...
ACCCCGAGCCCAGGAGGCCCCGTGAGTCACACCACCCGTATCACCACCCGCACGCTGCGCGAGATGAAACAGGCCGGTGAAAAGATCACCTGCCTGACCAGCTACGACGCCAGCTTCGCCCGCATCCTCGAAGACGCCGGGGTGGACATCCTGCTGGTGGGCGACTCGCTGGGCATGGTGATCCAGGGCCACGACAGCACCCTGCCGGTGGACCTGGACGACATGGTCTATCATACCCGCGCGGTGAGCAGCGCCAGCGAGAGCGCACTGGTGATGGCCGATCTGCCGTTCATGAGTTACGCGACCCCGGAGCAGGCCATGGCCAGCGCCGCGCGGCTGATGAAGGAGGGCGGCGCGCAGATGGTGAAACTGGAAGGCGGCGCGGTGATGGTGGACACCGTGCGCCAGTTGTCCGCGCAGGGCATTCCGGTCTGTGCCCACCTGGGTCTGCTGCCGCAGTCGGTGAACAAGCTGGGCGGCTACCGGGTGCAGGGACGCGACTCGCAGGCCGCCGACGCCATGCTCGCCGACGCCCGCGCGATGGAGACCGCCGGCGCCGACGTACTGTTGCTGGAATGCGTGCCGGCGACGTTGGCCGGCGAGATCACCGCGGCGCTGTCCATCCCGGTGATCGGCATCGGCGCCGGGCCGCACTGCGATGCACAGGTGCTGGTGCTGTACGACATGCTGGGCATCACCCCCGGCAAGCGGCCGCGCTTCTCGAAGGATTTCCTGCAACAGGGCGGCGACATTCGCGCCGCGGTGGCGGCCTATGTGAAAGCGGTGAAAGACGGCAGCTTTCCGGCGGCCGAGCACAGTTTTTGAACCCCGAAGTGTAGTCCCATGCAGATCATTCACAGCGTTGCGGAACTGCGCCGCCAGGTCGGCGCCTGGCGGGCCGCCGGCGAGCGTGTCGCGCTGGTGCCCACCATGGGCAACCTCCATGCCGGACACTTGAAGTTGGTCACGCGGGCACTGGACTGTGCCGACCGCGTGGTGGTGAGCATCTTCGTCAACCCGATGCAGTTCAGCGACGCCAGCGGCAGTGGTGGTGATTTCGAGCGTTACCCGCGAACCCTCGACGCCGACTGCGAAAAACTCGCCGCGGTGGACCTGGTATTTTCGCCATCGGTGGACGAGGTCTACCCCAACGGCCTGGCCGCCGAGACCCGCGTCGAGGTGCCGGGTATCTCCGACATCCTGTGCGGCGAATATCGCCCCGGCCACTTCGTCGGCGTCGCCACCGTGGTGGCCAAGCTGTTCAACATGGCGCAGCCCGACGTCGCGCTGTTCGGCGAAAAGGACTTTCAGCAGTTGCTGGTGATCCGGCGCCTGGTCGCGGATCTGTGTTTCCCGGTGGAGATCATCGGCGTGCCCACCGAGCGCGAGGCCGACGGCCTGGCCATGAGTTCCCGCAACCAGTACCTGTCACCCGACGAACGCCGGCGCGCGCCGGTGCTGTATCAAAGCCTGCAACAGGCACGGCAGCGTGTCATCGCCGGAGAACGCGATGCGGCCGCGATTCGCGCGCAGGCCTTCGCACAACTGGAGGCCGCCGGGTTCCGGCCGGAATACTTCGAGGTACGCCGCCAGCGCGACCTGCACATCGCCACCGAGTCCGATGTCGCGGAAGACCTGGTCATCGTCGCGGCCGCGTGGCTGGGCGAGGCGCGGCTGATCGACAATCTCGTCGTGGCCTGATGGCAACTAATCGACGTTAGACGACGACAGCCGCTGCGCGGCGAGGCCCGCCTTCAGCAATGCCCGGGTCGCATCCTCCACGTGACCACTGGCGCCGGCCAGGTACACATCGCAATCTTCCAGCGTGGATTGGGCATCCAGCAGTGCCGGCACGGCGTCTCGTGCATCGCCGGCGATCACCGGCTGGTAGTGGAAGTCCTCCAGCGCGTCGGCCCATGAACGACACAGGTTGTGCAGATACAGTGCGTCTTCCCTGGGTGCCCATCGGTACAGATACATGCTGGCATCGTCGTCCAGCGCCATCGCGTGTTCGATCAGGCTCTTGATCGGCGCGAAGCCGGTGCCGAAGGCCAGGTAGATCTGCCTGCGCCCGCTGTTCTCCCGCAACAGGAAGTTGCCCCGTGGTCCCTGCACGATCACCTGGTCGCCTTTCCGCAGGCTGCCGGTCAGCGCGTCGGTGAAGCGGTCGCCGGGCCGGTGGGCGATGTGAAACAGGATGTTGCGGTCGTCGCAGGGACAACTGGCGATGGGCAGTTCAGCGGCCGCGCCGCTGGGCAGGGACAGGCTGGCGGATTGTCCGGCAAGGAAGCGAAAGCGGTTGGCGCGCGGCGTCTGCAGGTGCAGCAGGCTCAACCCGTCGCCGAGGGGCTCGATCTTCCTGACCCGGGTGGCAAGGTCCTGAATGGGGATGTCGTTCTGGTCTTTCGCCTCCAGTGCCTCCAGCACCACGTCCGATACCGCGGTGCAGGCGCATTGCAGGATGTAGTTCATGCGCTTTTCCGCGTCACTGAACACGTAGTCGGAGTGGCGGATCTGTTTTACCTCGCCGCTCACCAGTCGCGCCTTGCACAGGCCGCAGTTGCCGTTGGCGCAGCCGTAGTTCAGCGAAAGCCCGGCACGCACGCCGGCATCCAGCAGGCTGTCATTGCCGTCTAACCAGAATTCGTGGTTGCTGGGCTGTATCTTGATGTGGGCGGACATGAGGCGAAGTACCGAGTCTTGGGCCAGCAATTCCTGCAGCGGGTCGCCGGGCGTGGAGGGTTCCGACAGCATACCGTCTATCCAGCGCAGCAGGCCATGGATCTCTGCCGCCGCGGGGGTGCCGCCGATGTCCCGCAGGCGGGTGATGGTCTGCTCGACCACGCTGCGGTAGCGGCTCAATTGAACACGGGTGGTGGCCAGTTCGTGCCCCAGTTCAGCGAGTCGCTCGGCCAGCACTTCGCGGCCCGGCAGCATGCGGTCGCGCACACGCCTGGCGAAGGCGTGGGTCTTGATGTGTTGCACACGTTCGTATTCCGAGTCGCGCCCCAGCTCCAGCTTCGGGTACAGCGCCAGCAGGTCCGTGGCCAGCACGCTGCCCTCGAAGGTGGGTACGCCGTGTTCACGAATCTTGCGTTGCAGTGTCGAGCGCGACACGCCCACCAGGCGGGCGGCACGAAACACCGGGATGCGTTGGGCCATGGCGGGGTTCTCGTTGTTGTCTGGCTTTGGCCGGCGGTCTGAAGAGTAGTAGTTGGCCGCGCTCCCAAATACAAGTCTTTGTCGGGGAAGGAAAAAACACGACGATCCTGTGGCTATTCGCTGCGCAGCGCCTCCACCGGGTCCAGCCGGGCGGCGTGCCGCGCCGGCGCGACGCCGGCCGCCAGCCCGATGGCAATGGCCAGGCCCTCGGCCAGCAGCACGTATTGCCACGGCGTGTGTACCGGCAGCGCGGGCAGGGCAAGATTCAGCAACTGCGCGCCACCCATGCCCAGCACCAGCCCGGCGATGCCGCCCAGCGCCGCCAGCACCGCGGCGTCGGCCAGGAACAGGCCGAGGATGTGGCCGCGCTCGGCACCCAGCGCGCGCAGCAGGCCGATCTCGGCGCTGCGTTCGTTCACCGAGATGGTCATGATGGTCAGGATGCCGATGCCACCCACCAGCAACGAGATGCCGCCCAGCGCGCCCACCGCGAAGGTCAGCACACCGAGCACGTCGCCGAGCACGTCCATCATCTGCTGCTGGGTGGTGATGGTGAAGTCCTCGCGTCCGTGGCGGTTGATCAGTATGCGCTTGATGCCGGCCACCACCTCGTCCACGTCGGCGCCCTCCTCGTACAGCAGGTCGATCTCCATCAGGCCCTCGCGGTTGAACAGGGACAGCGCGCGCGCGGCCGGGATGTACACGGTGTCGTCCAGGTCCATGCCCAGCACCTGGCCCTTGCTCTCCATCACGCCGACGATGCGGTAGCGGTCGCCGCCGACGCGGATGTGCTGCCCCAGCGGGTTGCGCCTGCCGAACAGTTCCTCGCGCAGCGTGGAGCCCAGCACCGCGAATGCGCGGGGCGAGCGGGGGTCGTCGTGGGGCAGAAACTGGCCCAGGCTCACCTTCATCGAAAAGGCCTCGGGCATGTCCGCGCCGATGCCGAACACGGTGCTGCGGCGGCGCAGGTTGCCTACCTTGACCTCGGCGTTGCCCTGGGTCGCGGCCACCACCACCCGGCTGCGCGGTACCCGCCGCAGGGCCTCGGCGTCGTCGATGCTCAGTGGCCGCACGCTGCCGAGGAAACCGATGGGGGTGCCGAGGGTGGTGGCGCGGCCGGGGTTGATCGCGATCAGCGTGGTGCCGAACTGGGTGAATTCGCTGAGCACGAAACGGTGGATGCCCTCGCCGATGGAGGTCAGCAGCACCACCGCGCCGATGCCCACCGCGATGCCCAGCACCGTCAGCCCGCTGCGCAGGCGGTGGGCGGTGATGGCAGCGAAGGAGAAACGGGTCAGGTCGCGGCTGTTCATGGCAGGGCCTCAGCGCCGGGACAGCGCCTGCACCGGATCCAGCCGCGCGGCACGCCGCGCCGGCAACAGTGAAAACAGCAGCCCGGTACCCAGCGCCACGCCCACCGCGGCGAACAGCGCCCACCACGGCGCGCCCACCGGCAGGGCCGGGTACAGATAGCCGATCAGGCGGCTGCCCAGCTCGCCCAGCATCAGCCCCAGGGCCGCACCCAGCGCCGACAGCAGCCCGGCCTCGGCGAGGAACAACACGACGATCTGTCCCCCGGTGGCGCCCAGCGCCTTGAGCAGACCGATCTCGGCGGTGCGTTGCGCCACCGATACCAGCATCACGTTCATGGTGAGGATGCCGGCCACGCCGAGGCTGATCGCGGCGATGCCCACCACGGCCAGGGTCAGCGCCCGCAGGATCTTGTCGAAGGTGGCCAGCACCGCGTCCTGGGTGACCACGGTGACATCCTCTTCGCCCTGGTGGCGCTGGCGTATCGTGTTGCGCACGAACTCAGCTACCTGCGGGATCACGTCGCGGCTGCGTGCCTCCAGTATCACGCGAAACAGCGACGAGGTATTGAACAACTGCTGCGCCGAGGCCACCGGAATGATCACCACGTTCTCCACGTCCACGCCGATGGAGCGGCCCTCCGAGGCCAGCACGCCGATCACGCGGAAACGCCGGTCACCGATGCGCACCCATTCGCCGAGCACCGAGTGGTTGCCGAACAGTTCGCGCCGTACCTTGTTGCCCAGCACCGCCACCGGCCGCGCGCGGTCGAGGTCGCCGCCGGGCAGGAAACGGCCCAGCGCCATCTCCCAGTGGCGGATCGCCAGCAGTTCGCTGGACGAGCCCAGCACCGGCACCTCCCGCTGCAGCCCGGACCACGAGACCGACGCGGAGCCCACGTTGATCGGCGCGACGCGCCGTACCTGCGACGAGCGTTCCAGCGCGGCGGCGTCGCCCAGGGTCAGCTCGCGTGGCGTGTCGCCGAAGAATACCGCCGGGCCGCCGCCGGTGGTTTCGGATTTGCCGGGCAGCACGATCACCAGGTTGGTGCCCAGCGACTGGAATTCCCCGCTGACGAAACGCCGGGCCGCCTCGCCCAGCGAGGTGAGCACCACCACCGAGGCGACGCCGATGGCCATTGCCAGCAGCATCAGCCCGGTGCGGGTGCGTGCGCCACTGAGCGCGGCGAGGGCGAATCGGGCACCGTCGGCGAGGTTCATCGCGGCGCCAGCGTCGTGGAGGTTGCGGAGTCGGACACGATGGCACCGTCCACCATCTGCAGGCAGCGCCCGGCGCGCCGGCCCAGCTCCGGGTCGTGGGTCACGATCAACAGCGTGATGCCGCGGGCGTTGAGTGACTCCAGGATGCCCACCACCTCGGCGCCGGAGGCCCGGTCCAGGTTGCCGGTGGGTTCATCGGCCAGCAGCAGCTTGGGCTCGCTGATCGTGGCGCGGGCGATGGCCACCCGCTGGCGCTGGCCGCCGGAGAGCTGGTCCGGGCGATGATCGGCGCGGTCGGCGATGCCCATCGCGGCGAGTGCCTCCTGCACCCGTTGTCGGCGCCGGGCCGCGGGCATGCCGGCGAGGGTCAGGGGCAGCTCGATGTTCTGCGCGGCGCTGAGCCGCGGCACCAGGTGAAAGAACTGGAATACGAAACCGATGTGTTCGCGCCGCAGCCGCGCCAGCCGGCTGTCGTCGAGGGTAGTGACGTCCTCGCCATCCAGGCAGTACCGGCCGCTGCTGGCGTGGTCCAGCAGCCCCAGCAGGTTGAGCAGGGTGGACTTGCCGGAGCCCGACGGCCCCATGATGGACAGGTATTCACCGGCGTCGATGTGCAGGTTGATGTCGCGCAGGGCATGCACCTGCTGGTCGCCCACCGGGAAGATGCGCTGGATGTCCTGCAGCGTGATCATCGCGGCGCCCGTGAAACTGTCATCGGCCTGTCATGGGCCCGCCATGTTCCGGTCACATGCACCGCGCAGGCCGGCCCCGAGAATGGAAACCCGCACCACCGCGCTGCGTGCGTTACCGGGGACAGGCCCGCGATGGTGGCGGAGTGGGTGACGATAGGCTGTCGAAGGAGGAGCGTCATGTGTCGTCCAGTACGCGGCCCGGAAAAGAGGGGAAGGGTCTGTCCATACTTTAGCCTGAATGCGCGGCCTGGGTATGTCGCGTCGGGCAGCGTTGACCAGCCGCGCCGTGCCTGGCTGGCGCGACCGGAACAAAGGCGCGTTAGGTGCTACTCTTTGCTGTATCGGATCGATGGTTAAGGGGGGAGGAGGCGATGGAACGACTGAAAAAAGGATGGGTGTTGTTGGTTTCGTTGCTGGTTCTTTCCGCGCCGGTATCGGCGGGCCAGTCGGGGGCCAAGGCAGGTCTGCTGCTCCCCGGTGGCATGACGGTGGACAACGGGCGGGCCAGGGATTTCGATGCCAACGCGGGGCTCATGCTCGGCGTGTTCAGTGATTTCCAGTTGGGCGACAAGGTGTCGGCCGGGCCGTTCCTGGATTTCTCCCAGTTCACCGTTGCCGACGGCAGCGGCGTCTCCAAGATCGATGTCGGCGCATCACTGAAATTCCGGGTCCGCGCCACGCCACAGGTGGTGGTGCGGCCGTTCGTCAATCTCGCCTATGGCTATGCGTCCATCACCACCGACAACCTGACCGGTTTCGTCACCGAGGCTTCGAACAGTTTTCTGGTCTACGCGCTGGGGGTCGAGGCGGTGTACGAACGGTACGTGTTCGATGTCGGTTACACCGGGGCCAGCGGCGGTAACGAGGAATTCGTTTATTTTTGGGGGCAGACCTACCTCAGGGTAGGGTATCTGTTTGATTGACCCGGCAGCGGGTTACATCGTTGCCGGGCTGATGGCGATGCGCGGTTTTCCGCGTTTCAGTCCAGGCACTCCTGCAGTGGTACCGGCGTTTGTACGCCGTTGCCCTGCGCGTAGTCCACGCCCAGTGTGCGCAGCACGTCGATGATTTCTTTGGTCTCCGCATATTCGGCGATGGTGCGCATGTCGAACACGTGGCCGATGCGGTTGATGGAGTCCACCATCGCGTGGTCGACGGCATCGTTGGCGATGTCGTGCACGAAATTGCCATCTATTTTCAGATAGTCCACGGGTAGCTGTTTCAGGTAGCCGAACGAACTCAGGCCGCTGCCAAAGTCATCCAGCGCGAAATGGCAGCCCATGGCTTTCAGCCTGTCGATGAAGCGCGCGGCCAGCACCAGGTTGGCGATGGCGGCGGTCTCGGTGACCTCGAAGCACAGGTGCTGCAGTGGCACGTTGCTCTTCTGCAGGCGTTCGACCACGTATTGCTGGAAGCTCTCGTCTCCCAGCGACTGCCCGGAGAGGTTGATGGAGAAGATTTCACCGTTCTTCCAGCGTCGCCGGGTGCCCAGCATTTGCAGCGCGGTTTTCATCACCCAGCGGTCCAGGTCCGGCATGGTGTGGAAGCGTTCCAGCGCCGGCATGAAGGCCATCGGCGGTACCAGTTCGCCACGCTCGTCGTACATGCGCAGCAGGATCTCCCGGTAGAGGATGTCGCCGCCGGCCGGGTCCAGGCTCTCGGCGGTCTGGCAGTACAGGCACAGGCGGTCTTCCGCCAGCGCATGTTTGACCCGGTGCACCCACTGCGTCTCGCTGCGGCGCCGGGCCAGTTCCTTGTCGTCCGGGGTGTAGACGTGCACGCGGTCGCGGCCCATGTCCTTGGCCAGGAAGCAGGCCGAATCGGCGGCGTTGAGTATCTCTGACAGCGAGCCGCTGTCATGGTCGATGCGCACGATGCCGATGCTGGCGCCCACTTCGAACACCTTGCCCTCCCAGTCGAAACGGAACGAGCGGGTGATGCGGCGCAGGTCTTCCGCGACGTCCATGGCCTGCTGCAACGAGCAGTTCTCCAGCAGTACGCCGAACTCGTCGCCACCCAGTCGCGCCAGCACGTCGTTGCCGCGCACGCGCAGTTGCAGGCGCGCGGTGAGCTGGCGCAGCAGCTCGTCACCGGCCACGTGGCCGGCACTGTCGTTGACCAGCTTGAACCGGTCCAGGTCGATGTACATCAGCGCGTGTTCGGGCAGGTCTTCGCTCATCGTGCCGTTCAGCAGCAGTTCGAGGCGGCGCTCGAATTCGCCGCGGTTGATCAGCCCGGTCAGCGCGTCGTGGGTGGCCTGGTGGGACATCTTGCGCGCCAGGCCACGCAGCTCGGTGACGTCGTGGAACACCAGCACCGAGCCCATGATGTCACCGTCGCGGTTGCAGATCGGCGACAGGCTGGCCTCGATGGAATGCTCCCCGCCACCCTTGCGCAGCAGGGCCGGGGTGTCTTTCAGCGCGCAGAGTTTCCCGCATTCCAGTCGGCGGGTTACCACGTTGGTGAGCGGTTCGCGGGTCAGTTCGTTCAGGACCTGGAACACCTCGTCCAGCGGCCGGCCGATGGCGTCGTCGTGGGACCAGCCGGTGAGCTGCTCCGCCACCGGGTTCAGGTAGTCCACCCGGCCGTCGGTACCGGTGGTGATCACGCCGTCACCGATGGACCTCAGGGTCACCTCGGCGCGTTCCTTGGCCTCGAACAGGGCCTCCTCCGTGTGCTTGAGCTGGGTGACATCGCGGGTGGTGCCCTCGACGCCGATGATGTTGCCTGCCTCGTCGCGCACGTACTGGGAGTTGGTGGCGACCCAGCGCGTGGAGCCGTCCTTGCAACGCATGTGGGCCACGTAGTTGTGCAACTCGCCATCGGCATCGTTCAGTGCGGCGAGAAATTTTTCCCGCGTGGAGGGTGGTGCGTAGTATTCGGACAGACGGGTGCCCAGTACGTCCCGTTGTTCGTACTGCAGCAGGTCCCGAACCGACGGCGACACGCGCACCAGTTTTCCGTCGAGGTCGGTGCGGTAGTAGACATCCTGAATGTTGTCGAGAATGCTGCTGAGTTCCTGTTCCGATGCACGCAGCACCTGCTGCACGTGGGCGTGCTGGATGATTTCCTCTTTCAGCTGATTGTTCAGCGACTCCGCCTCGTCGCGGGCCTGTTCGGAGGCAGCCACCAGCCTGGCGTTGACGATGCCCTGATGCAGGCTGTTCACGGTGATTTCGTACAGGCGCCTGGCCGCCAGCCAAAGGAATGCGATGAAGGCCAGGATCAGCCAGCCCATGAACAGGTAGATCTCGCTGGACGTGGAGAGCAGGTTGAATGCCAGCGGCAACAGCGTCAGCGTGGAAAACAGCACGGCGTTCCAGCGCGCCGGGGCGTAGTTGGCCAGCGTGGAGATGGACATCCCGGCCACCAGCACCGTCACCAGCGAGGCGTGGGCGACCGAGGTCAGGTCCACCATCCCGGTACCCAGGCCCCACAGCGCGCCGGTGCTCAGGGTGCCGGCCAGGTGCGTGCGCATCAGCTTCGGCGCCGAGGACAGCATGCGGTCCTCGTCCAGTGCCAGCACCTGCTGGATGTTCGCGAAGCGCCACCCATAGATCGCCGACACCAGCAGTGCCCACGGGACCAGCCACGAGAGTGGCATCTGCTCCCGCAGCGCGAAGGCAATGAATATCGTGGCGGTGATACCGCCCAGCATGGAAATTCGCGATTGCGCGTACAGCAGGCGGCACCGCTGCGCGAGCAGGCTTCGCTCGACGCTGGGTGTGTCGTCGCTGTCGATGGGCATGATGCGAGTCGGGGCGTCCATTATTGTTGTTGTTTTTACTCGGAAATTCGGTGAAGCCGGGGTAGGCCGCCCTCGGGGAGGGTTGTCGGACGGCGGGGAAAATACTTGAATCGAATATGCTTATTATTGACCGGTCGTCGATCGTGACCATGGACGGCGCGGCGGCCCGTGCCGGGATGAAATTTCACGGCCCCGGGAGGGCGGTGGCGCCGGGGGGGTTAGTCCTCGACGCTGACCAGCGCGCCGTCCTCGACGCCCTCGCGGTCCACCGACAGCACCACCCGGTCGCCGATCTCGAGTCCGCTGCGCACCTCGGTGAGTTTCCAGTTGGACAGGCCGGTGTCGATGTCGCGTTTCTGCAGTCGGTCGTCCCCGGGCGGGAGCACCAGTACCTGCTTGCGGCCGGCACTGTTGGTGATCACGGCCTCGGCGGGGATGCGCAGCACGTCGCTGCGGGTATCGAGGATGATCTCCAGGTCCGCACTGTAGCCGGGCATGATGCGCGGCGTGTCGCCGGGATTCACGAAGTCAGCCTCCACGTCCACGGTGCGAGCCTGTTTCTCCACCTCCCGCACGTAGGGGGCCACGCGCCGCACGCGACCCTCGAAGGTCTTGCCGGGAAAGGCGTCCAGCGTGATGCGCGCCGGCAGGCCGATCTTCACCGACACCGAATCCACCTCGTCGATCGGGGCGGAGATGTACAGGCATCCGACGTCGATCAGGTCGACGGCCGGCGGCGTCGGAATGCCGGGCGGGGAGGGTGTCACGAACTCACCGAGTTCACCGTTGATCTCGGCCACCACGCCGTCGAAGGGGGCCAGCAGGAGCGTGCGTTCCAGGGCCTCGCGGGTGACGGCCACGCGGGCGTCGCTGACCCGGTTGGCCTCGCGCGCGGCCGAGCAGGAGGCCTCGCGGGCCTCGGCATTGCCGGTGGCACGTTCGGTGTCTTCTTCCGATGCGAGGTTCTGACTGCGCAGCCGTTCCAGCCGGTCGGCCTCGCGCCGCGCCACCGTGGCCACCACGCAGGCCTCGCGCGCCCGCGCCCGGGATGCCTCGGCCTCGCGTTCACCGAACGCGATCTCGGCGACGATGTCGTGGTTCCACAGCTCTAACAGCAATTGGTCTTTCTTGACCTGTTCGCCGCGCTTCACCGGCAGCCTCGCGATCAGCCCGCCCACTGCCGGCGACAGCCGCGCCCGCCGGCAGGCCTTCACGGTGCCGGCGCGGGTGTTGGACACGATGGACTGTACGTCGCCGCGCTCCACGGCTTGTACCACCACCGGCACCGGCTTGGGTTGCGACCAGTAGACGCCCAGGGCCACCCCCACGGCCAGCAGGGTGCCGGTGATGACGATGCGTCGCAGATGATGCGTCATGAGCGCTCCAATGCTCCGCCGGGAAAACGGGTTTCTATTTCAACTCTAGCAGGTTGTTGTCGCCGGCATCCCGTCGTCAATGCCAGAGGCCGGAGATGTGCCGCCGCGGTGGCCGCCGCACCGGCGTCGCCAGGCCGTCGCGCATGCCGGCCCCGCCGAGGCGGGGAGGTGGTGGCGAGTGATGGCTGGCCAGCTCCTTCAGACGCTGGATGCGCTTCTCGGTGGGGGGGTGGGTGCGCAACAGCGATGGTTCGCGGGTGCGCCGGCCCGGCAGCAGGATGCGCTCCATCAGGCCGCCGTTGTACTGTTCCAGCTTGTGCAGCGCGCTGGCCAGCGCCAGCGGGTCGCCGGTGAGGCGTACCGCGTTCAGGTCGGCATCGTACTCGCGGGTGCGTGACAGGGCCAGCTGCGCCAGCGCGCTGAACTGCGGGGCGAACACCAGCAGCAGGATCGGGGCCCAGTCGATGCCAGCCCCGGACAGCAGGATCAGCGGAAGGTTGATCAGCAGCAGCAACTGGCCGAAGCTGGACAGCAGGCTGGTGGTGCGGCTGAACAGGTCCGCCATCCCCATCACCCACATGTCGTTATGCTGCACGTGGGAGATCTCGTGGGCCAGCACGCCCAGCAGCTCGCGGTCGCTGAGGGCATGCAGCAGGCCGTCGCTGACGGCGATTGCCGCGTGACGCCGGTTGCCGACGGAAAAGGCGTTGAGCACCTGGCTGGGGATGTAGTGGAGTTCGGGGGGGCGGGGCAGGCCCGCCTCCATGGCCAGGGCTTCCACCGCGCGGAACAGTCCCGGCAGCTGCGCGCGCCGTACCGGCACGGCCCCGTACATGCGCAGGATCACCCGCGGTGACAGGGCCGGGTTCAGCAGCACCAGCAGCGCGGTGAGCCACAGCAGCCATACCATGCCGTCTTCACCCCACAGCAGCCGGCCCAGCAGTGCCATGAAGCCGGTCATCACCAGCAGCAGCAACAGGGACTGCAGCCGGTTGCGAATGCGGTGGCGCAGCCAGGATCCGGCGTTCATCGCGGCCCGCGAACCGCGGCCTCAGCGGGGCTGCAGCGCCGCCAGCCGGGCTCGCAGCGAGGCGACCTCGTCCAGCAGGTCCAGGGCCAGCGCGATGCCGGCGGCATTGATGTCCAGGTCACGTTGCAGGTTCAGTGCCCGCTGGGCCCGGCGCAGGTTGCCGGGAGAGAAACGCCACGCGCGAACCCCGCGCCCCTGCGGTTCGAGGATGCCGTATTCCACGTATTCGATGATTACCTCGGCATGTACGCCGCAGGCGCGGCACAGGTCGGTGGTGGTCAGGGTGGTGGGTTCGTCTTCCAGTACCACGCCGCAGAGAACGGTCCTCGTGTCTGTCATGGTCATACCCCCAGGTGTTTACGTGGGTTGAAGGCCAGTTTTTCCTGCATCTCCCGGTAGAGGCGTTTGGCCTCGGCGCTGTCCGCCGGGGGGAGTGCTACCTGCAGGGTCACCACCAGGTTGCCCGCGGCCTTGCCGGGCAGCCCCCGGCCCTTGAGGCGCAGTTTCTTACCCGACGACGAGCCCGCCGGGATCTTGAGTTCCACCGCGCCCTTCGGGGTCGGTACCTTGACGGTGGCGCCCAGGGCTGCCTCCCACGGGGCCACCGGCAGGTCGAGGTACAGGTCGGCGCCCTCCACGCGGTACCAGCGGTGAGGACGGAATTCGACCTCCAGGTAGAGGTCGCCGGCGGCACCTCCGCCGGTGCCGGGCGCTCCCTTGCCGGAGAGACGGATGTGTTGTCCGGCCTTGATGCCCTTCGGGATGCGCACGTTCAGGGTCTGTTCGCGGGTGGTGACATGGCCGTCGGCCGTCACCTCCGGCAGCCGCAGGGTCACCTGGCGGCTGCGGCCCTCGATGGCGTCTTCCAGGTCGATGAGTATCCTGGCGTGGCGGTCCTCGCCGCGCATCCGCGCGCGACCGCGACGGGCGCGGCCGCCCCGGAAACCGGCATGGCCGGCGCCGCCGAACAGGGATTCGAAGAAGTCGCTGAACTGTTCGGCGTCGGCGCCGGTGAAGCCGCCGCCGCTGAATTCGAAGCCGGCATCCCAGCCGGGTGGTGGGCGGAAGTCCTGGCCGGCCTGCCACTGGCTGCCGAGCTGGTCGTAGGCTGCGCGTTTCTCCGGGTCCTTGAGCACCTCGTAGGCCTCGCCGACGGCCTTGAATCTTTCCTCCGCGTCCGCTTCCTTGCTGACGTCCGGGTGGTACTTGCGCGCCAGTTTACGGTAGGCCCGCTTGATCTCGTCCTGGGTGGCATCGCGCGCCACGCCCATGGTCTCGTAGTAGTCCTTGAATTCCATGCCTGCGCACCGTCTTGGTTGCTCTACTGATCTACATCAGGGCGATGCCGGCAAGTTCAAGCGAGGCCTACAGCACGTACAGCAGCATGGCCAGAAAATGCGCGATGCTGCCGGCCAGCACGAACAGGTGCCAGATGCCGTGGGCGTGTTTGATACGGTCATCGAGGGCGTAGAACACGATGCCGACGGTGTAGAACAGGCCGCCCAGCACCAGCAATGCCAGCCCGCCGGTGGGGATGGCCCGCACCAGCGGATACAGTGCCACCAGGATCAGCCAGCCCATCAGCAGGTAGATGACCATCTGTACGCTGCGCGAACCCTGCCGGTGCAGCGCATCCACGACGATGCCGATGATGGCCAGGCCCCAGACGATGCCGAACAGGCTCCAGCCCCACGGGCCGCGCAGGGTCACCAGGGTCAGTGGCGTGTAGGTGCCGGCGATCAGCAGGTAGATGGCCACGTGGTCCAGCTTCATGAAGATCTGCTTGGCCCGCCCGCGCAGGGAGTGGTACAGCGTCGACAGCGTGTACAGCAGAAACAGCGAGCCGCCGTAGATGCTGAAGCTGACGATCTTCCACAGGTCGCCCTTCAGCGATGCAAACACCACCAGCACCACCAGCCCGGCGAGGGCCAGGGCCGCGCCCACCAGGTGGGTGATGCTGTTGAAACGTTCGCCGTGATACATGCCTGTTCCCGTTCGGTCATGTCGCCGGCGCCGGTGGCTGTCAGTCCGGCAATAGGGACGTGATGGCATCCAGCAGCGCCGGCGGAATCCGTTCCGGATATAACGCAAAGTAGCCGGCTGCGGCCAGTGCCGCCAACGGCAGCAGCCATATTGTCTTCGACGCGGTGCGACGTGGCGGTGGCGCCACCGTCGTCGGCGCGGGTTGTTCGCGGGCGATGGCCTCCACCTCCGCTGGTGCGCTCTGTTCTTCCTTCACGCCCTCGACGTTGAGGTTGGACATGCTCAGGTCGTGGAGTTCCGCCAGCAGCGTCTTCAGTGCCGGCGGGGTGGCTGCGGCGTCCTGCAGCCAGTGCTGCGCGGTGTGCCAGCCGTCGTGATAGATGCGGTCGATGAGCCGGTAACGCTTGTACAGGCGGGCATTGGACTCCACCAGCCCGGCGGCGCGGTCCTCGTCGAGGCCGAAGGTGCTGGCCAGGAAGCGGCGCAGCACCGGCAGGTAGGCCGACTTGGGTTGCCTGCCGGCCGCGGCGAGGCGGATGGTGGCGCCGGTGAAAAAGGCCGTGGCCAGGATCAGGTGGCTGGTGACGCCGGTGATGTCACCCGCGCGCAGGCCGCTGAGCTGGTGGTGGCTGAACGCGTCCAGCGTGGCGGCCAGTGGTCGGGATGTGGTCATCGGCTGGGAACCCGTGCGTTGTCGGTGGCATTCCCTATAACGACAGGCTGGCCCGGGTCTTGAAGCCTGCCGCGTGGCCGGTGTCGTCTCAGGGGCCCAGCAGCCGGGCCCGGACCCCGGGCTCCGACAGCCGGTCCACGAACCACCGCAGCGCGCGGCCCTGGTGGTCGTCGCGCCAGGCCGCCAGCAGCGGCACCGGTTCCATCGGATTCTTTACCTGCTTGACGACCAGCCGGCCCTCGGCCAGCGCCGGGCCTATCCAGTGGCGGGGCAGGTAACCCACCCCCAGCCCGAGGCACTGGGCCTCGATCTTCAGCGCCATGTCCGGCACGGTGAACACGTCCTGCCCGCCGAGCAGGCCGGTGCTGCGGGGCGGCAGCTGGCGCGAGCTGTCGGCCACCGCGATGGCGCGATGTTCGAGGATGTCGTCGGCGCTCAGTGGTTCTGCACGTTTCGCCAGCGGGTGGTCCGGCGCCACCGCGAACACCACCTCCCGGTCGCCCAGTGGCAGGGTGGCGTAGCTGCCGCCGGCCGGGGCATCGCCGCTGGCGCCGATCACCAGGTCCGCGCGCCGGGACACCAGTGCATCCCAGGTGCCGGCCAGCACCTCCCGCCGCAGTTGCAGTCGGGTGCCGTCGTGTTCGGCGTAGAAGGCCTCCACCAGCGGCAGCAGCGCGGTCAGCGGGATCAGCGTATCCACCGCGATGCTCAGTTCCGCCTCCCAGCCGGTGGCGATGTGCTTCACGTGGCACTCCAGCTTGTGGGCGGCCTGCAGCAGGTGCCGCCCCTCTTCGAGCAGTGCGCGTCCGGCCGGGGTCAGCACCGAGCGGTGGCCGGAACGGTCGAACACCGCGGTGTCCAGGTCCTGCTCCAGTTTCTGCATCGTGTAGCTGATCGCCGACGGCACCCGGTGCAGTTCCTCGGCGGCGGCCGCGAAGCTGCCGCGGCGGTGGATGGCGTCCAGCACCGTCAGCGCGTCCAGGGTCAGGGGCATGACAGACCATCAAAATATTTGAAAGACATGTGCGAAATATTCCGATTTCTATCGGGGTGCGTCAAGGCTACTCTTTTTGCATCGTCGCTATTACCACGAAGATCACGAAGCCCACGAAGGTTGTTGTTTCAGATTCAGCGTATTGTTTTTCTGGAAAATTTCCATTCGTCTTGGTGTTCTTCGTGGTCAAGAATCATGCGCCATTCAACCAGGTCTGCCCGCAGACAGCTTGTTCAATAAATGTGAACGGTTGTGGCCGGGAAGCCGCACGGAAAGGAGCCCGACATGTTCGAACTGAGACTCGCACAGGACCGGGGACGCAGCCGCTACGCGTGGCTGGACAGCCGGCACAGCTTTTCCTTCGCCGATTACGTGGACCCGCAGCGCATGGGATTCTCGGCGCTGCGTGTGATCAACGACGACGTGGTGGCCCCCGGCGCCGGTTTCGCCACCCACGGCCACCGCGACATGGAGATCGTCAGCTACGTGTTGCAGGGCAGCATCGAGCACCGCGACAGCATGAACCACGTCTCGCGTCTGCAGGCCGGGGAGGCCCAGCGCATGAGCGCTGGCAGCGGTGTGCGACACAGCGAATACAACGCGTCGGCCGACGAGCCGCTGCGCTTTCTGCAGATCTGGATCCTGCCGGACCGGTTGGGCATCCCACCCAGCTACGAGCAGCGCAGTGTCGCCGGTGATGGCGCCACGCCCAACCTGGCGTTGCTGGCCTCCAGCGATGCCCGCGACGGCTCCATGCGCATCCAGCAGGATGCCGATCTGTACGTGGGACGGCTGGGGGCCGGCGAGTCGCTGGAGTACCCGCTGGCGAAGGGCCGCCGTGCCTATCTGCACCTGGTGTCCGGCGTGCTGGGCATCGGTGACCTGGTGCTGACGGACGGCGACGCGCTGGCGGTGGAGCAGGAGCCGGTGATCGACGTGCAGGCCAGCGAGGCCGCGGAGTTCCTGTTGTTCGATCTGCCCTGATGGCCACCAGGGGCGCTTTCGGGCGGCAAAGTGGCTTTTTCCCCTCTTCCCCGGGTGAGGGGACGACCGGCCCTGCGGCCGATCAATCCGGCTTTCCGCCGTAATTCGAAGCCACCGGCCAAAGCCGGTGGAGTATTCACTCGGTACAGCTAAATAACAGAGGAAAACACCATGTCTGAAAAAAATGCCATTACCGCGGTACCCGTCGATCCGTTGATTGCCCGGCGCTGGAGTCCGCGCGCGTTCGTCGCCGGCCGCGCGGTGGAACGGGAACAGCGGCTGGCCCTGCTGGAGGCCGCGCGCTGGGCGCCGTCCTGTTTCGGTGACCAGCCCTGGCGCTTCGTGGTCTGCGACCGTTTCGACGACGCCGAGGCCTGGCAGGGGCTTCACGACTGCCTGGTGGAGTTCAACCAGCAGTGGGCGAAGAATGCGCCGCTGCTGATCCTGGCCACCGCGGTGCCCAATTTCAGCCACAACGACGAGCCCAATCGCTGGCACCAGTACGACGTTGGTGCGGCCAGCGAAAACCTGTGTCTGCAGGCCGCGGCGCTGGGCCTGGCCGCGCATCAGATGGGTGGTTTCGACGCGGATCGTGCCCGCGCCAGGTTCGGCATCCCGCCGGAGGTGGATTTGCTGGCGGTGATCGCGGTGGGGCATCCCGGCGCGCCGGACGAACTGGCGGAGGAGCTTCGCGGCGCCGAGCAGGAGCCCCGTTCCCGCGCGCCGCTGGGTGAGCGCTTCTTTCGCGGCGGCTGGGGCAGTCCGGTGGAATAGCGCCGGTCAGCGGGCCCTGGCCAGCAGACGGTCCAACTGATTGGCGAAGGCCTGGCGGTCGGCCTGACTGAACGCGGGCGGCCCGCCGGTGTTCACCCCGCTGCTGCGCAGGGTGTCCATGAAGTCCCGCATGTTCAGGCGCTGGCGGATGTTTTCTTCGGTGTAGAGTTCGCCGCGCGGGTTCAGCGCCAGGCAGTCCTTGGCGATGACCTCCGCGGCCAGCGGGATGTCGGCGGTGATCACCAGGTCGCCGGCGTTGGCCTGCTGCACGATGTGGTTGTCCGCGACGTCGAAGCCGCCGGCCACCCGGACGGTGCGGATGTGGCGGGAGCGGGGCACGCTGAGCGGCTGGTTGGCCACCAGGGTCACCGGCACCCCCACCCGGTCCGCGGCGCGGTACAGGATCTCCTTGATCACCTTCGGGCAGGCATCGGCATCGACCCAGATATGTATTGAACCCATCGCGGCTCCGGCAGCGCTATTGTTTTCGTCGGGCGGGCATTATACTGCGCCGCCCGTTGCTGTCTCTTCCCGCCTGCGAGAAACCCCCGATGCCCGACGCCGATTCCGAAAATTCGTCCCTGCCCAGCTTTCGCGAGCTGGGGTTGCCCGCCACGCTGCTCGCCATGCTCGACGCGCTGGGCTACGAAACCCCGTCACCGATCCAGGCCCAGACCATCCCGCATCTGCTGCAGGGCCTGGACCTGCTGGGCCACGCCCCCACCGGCACCGGCAAGACCGCCGCGTTCGCGCTGCCGCTGTTGTCGCGGCTCGACCTGGGCCGCAAGCAGGTGCAGGTGATGGTGCTGACCCCGACCCGCGAGCTGGCGATACAGGTGGCCGAGGCGTTTCAGCGTTACGCGGCCCACATCAAGGGCTTTCACGTGCTGCCGATCTACGGCGGCCAGGACTACGGTGGGCAGATTCGCCAGCTCAAGCGCGGCGTGCAGGTGGTGGTGGGCACCCCGGGCCGGGTCATGGACCACATGCGCAAGGGCACGCTGAAGATGGATGGCCTGCAGGCGCTGGTGCTGGACGAGGCCGACGAGATGCTGCAGATGGGCTTCATCGACGACGTGGAATGGGTGCTGGAACAGACCCCGGCCCAGCGTCAGGTGGCGCTGTTCTCCGCCACCATGCCGAAGGAGATCCAGCGCATCGCGCGGCGTCACCTGCGCGAGCCGCGGGAGATCTCCATCAAGGCCCGCGCCGCCACCGCCGAGACCATTCGCCAGCGTTACTGGCTGGTCAGCGGGCTGCACAAGCTGGACGCGCTGACCCGCATCCTGGAGGTGGAGCCCTTCGATGCGCTGATCCTGTTCGTGCGCACCAAGATCGCGACCACCGAGCTGGCGCAGAAGCTGGAGGCGCGCGGCTACTCGGCCGCGGCGCTGAACGGCGACATGGCGCAGAACCAGCGCGAGCAGATGGTACAGCGTCTGAAAAAAGGCACGCTGGACATCCTCGTGGCCACCGACGTCGCCGCCCGCGGGCTGGACGTGGCGCGCATCAGCCATGTGGTCAACTACGACATCCCCCACGACACCGAGGCCTACATCCATCGCATCGGCCGCACCGGCCGGGCCGGGCGTCAGGGTGACGCGATCCTGTTCGTCGCGCCCCGCGAGCAGCGCATGCTGTACGCGATCGAAAAGGCCACGCGGCAGAAGATCGCGCCGCTGGAGCTGCCGTCCACCGAGATGGTCAACAACAAGCGCATCGCGGACTTCAAGCAGGGCATCACCGACACCCTGGCCGCCGGCGAGCTGGGTTTCATGCAGGGGCTGGTGGAACAGTACCAGCAGGAACACGACGTGCCGGCGCTGGAGATCGCCGCGGCACTGGCGAAGATCGCCATCGGCGACCGGCAGCTGTTGCTGGCGCCGGACCGCGAACGTCCGGCCCGTGGCGCTGCCGCACCGAGGCGGGAGCGCGCCAGCGATGACGCGAAGCCCCGGCGGGAACGGGGCAAGCCCCGCCAGCCGCGGACGGAGACCCGGCCCGGCAAGGGCATGGAACGCTTCCGTATCGAGGTGGGTCACGAACACGAGGTCAAGCCCGGCAACATCGTCGGCGCCATCGCCAACGAGGCGGGGCTGGACGCGCAGTACATCGGCCACATCGATATCCGTGACGATCACAGCCTGGTGGATCTGCCCGCCGGCATGCCCGGCGAGGTGTTCCAGGGACTGAAGAAGGTCTGGGTGTGTGGCCAGCGACTGAACATCTCGCGGCTGGACGCAGCCGCAGGCGCCGGCAGGAAAAAGCCCGGGCGCAAACCGAAGAAGAAAAATAATCCTTAGATGAGCGTAGCTGTCTGGTTGGTTTTTATTTCCGTCATTCCGGCCTGCGCCGGAATGACGGAAATCTGAAGACAACGGAATCGCAGTGACCTGACGCCCCGTCTCCGTGGCCAGCGGCCCGCAGGGGCCGGAAACCTGTTACACTGCTGCCTCTTACACGGCGCCTGACCGGTTGGCGCCCCTGCGATTTCGTCCTCAGACGTTTTTCTTGTTTCCCGCCCGGACCGGCTCCCAGCCGCACATGTTGCCAAGGGGAGGGCGAGCCCTTTGGAGCATTGTTTATGTCATTCGATTCCCTCGGCCTGTCGGCCGAACTGCTGCGTGCTGTCGCGGAGCAGGGTTACACCGAGCCTTCCCCGATCCAGCGCAAGGCCATTCCGATCATTCTGCAAGGCAAGGACGTGATGGCCGGCGCCCAGACCGGCACCGGCAAGACCGCCGGGTTCACGCTGCCGATGTTGCAGCGGCTGTGCGACAGGCCGGGCAAGAAGGGGCCGCGCCCGGTGCGCGCACTGGTGCTGACCCCGACCCGCGAGCTGGCGGCCCAGGTGGGCGACAGCGTGAAGACCTACGGTCGTCATCTGCCGCTGAGTTCGGCGGTGGTGTTCGGCGGGGTCAAGATCAATCCGCAGATCGACAAGCTGCGGCGTGGTGTCGATATCCTGGTGGCCACGCCGGGCCGCTTGCTGGATCACGCCAGCCAGAAAACGGTGGACCTGTCGCAGGTGGAGATCCTGGTGCTGGACGAGGCCGACCGCATGCTGGACATGGGTTTCATCCACGACATCCGCAAGCTGCTGGCGCTGCTGCCGGCGAAGGGCCAGCGCCAGAACCTGCTGTTCTCCGCGACCTTCTCCGACGACATCAAGCGGCTGGCCGACAGCCTGCTGAACAGTCCCGAGCTGATCGAGGTGGCGCGCCGCAACACCGCTGCCGAGCGCATCAAACAGCGCATTCACCCGGTGGACAAACTGCGCAAGCGGGAGCTGCTGAGTCATCTGATCGGTGCGCACGACTGGCGTCAGGTGCTGGTGTTTACCCGCACCAAGCACGGCGCCAACCGCCTCGCCCAGCAGCTGGAAAAGGATGGCCTCAGCGCGTCCGCGATCCACGGCAACAAGAGCCAGGGTGCCCGCACCCGGGCGCTGGCCGCGTTCAAGAGCGGGGATCTGCGGGTGCTGGTGGCCACCGACATCGCGGCCCGCGGGCTGGACATCGACCAGCTGCCCCATGTGGTGAACTACGAGCTGCCCAATGTGCCGGAGGATTACGTGCACCGCATCGGCCGCACCGGTCGCGCCGGCAACGAGGGCGAGGCCATCTCGCTGGTGTGTGTGGATGAGCAGAAACTGCTGCGGGACATCGAGCGGCTGCTGAAGACCGACATCCCCAAGCAGGTGCTGGCCGGTTACGAGCCGGATCCCGCCATCAAGGCCGAGCCGATCCGCAAGGGTCGCGGTGGCCAGGGGCGCTCGCCGTCCCGCAAACCGGCCGGGGGACGGGGCCGCTCCACTGGCGACAAGGGCCGCGGCAACGCCGGTCGGCGCGGTGAATCGCACACGTCGCGGTCGGGCGAAAAGGCGGCGGCGTCGAAGCCGGGAAACACGCCGCCGCGGGGTCGGGCGCCATCGCGCAAACCGCGGCAGGGCCGGGAACAGGCGGCGCTGTTCGGGGGCGGTGCGCGCGGCGAGTGACGGTCCGCGACGGGGTTGTTTCGGCCCAGGCCGGAATCCGGTGGTCTTTCGTGGCCACTGGATCCCGGCCTGCGCCGGGATGACATATCTGAAGTTGACGGGACAGTAGTGAGATGCTTATCACAATCTCGCTGTCCCAGAATAATCAGAGGCTCCCTAGAAATACCGCGCCAGTTCCAGTTGCAGGTAGTTGTCCCGGCGCAGTCCGTACAGGAAGTCGTTGCGGGCGACGTTGAGGAAGCCCTGCGCCTCGATGGAGAGTTTCCAGTCTTCGCCGAGACGGCGGCTGGATTCCAGGGTGACGATGCGGGTGCTGTCGTCGCTGTCGAGGATAACGCCAAGTAGCGCCTCGGTGGATTGCGCGTCGTTGAGGGTGAAGCGGGCGCCCAGCATCAGGTCGTCGGCGAACGGGGTCAGCGCCTGGTTGCCGCGGTCGTCGTACAGGATCTCGCTGACCATGCCGATGTCGGCCTGGCTGTCGAATACGCCGACAAAGGTGTATTCGAAGCCGGCGGTGAGTGCTACGTAGGGGCGGTCGCCCTGTCCGCTGCGGGAGATCACTTCGGCCTTCCACAGCCAGGCGTCCAGCGTGGCCTGCAGTTCCAGTCCCAGTTGTTCGATCTGCGGGTAGAACGGCACCAGTACCGGCCGGCCCTGGGCATCGAGGCCTAACGGGTAATTGGGGTCGCGGCTGGTGCCGTTGAAATAGCTGACGGCGAGATCCCATTCGCCGAGATAGTGTGACCAGCGCAGCGCGTAGTCCACGTGCCGCTGTTCGCGGGCGGACTCGTATTCTGTCTGCCCGGTGTCCACCGGCAGCGGAAAGCGCAGGCGTCCCTTCTCGCCGGGAAATGTGCGTTCGCGAAAGCCGGGCAGCACGAACAGGTCCACCGTGCCCCAGTCGCGGATCAGCGCCAGGTTGATCATCGGCTGGCCGAGTTTTTCCTCCCCGTCCGGGGCCTCCACCAGGTCGGTCTGGTTGATGATGTCCACCAGGTGCTGCGACTCGGCGACGCCCCAGAATACCTTGCGCACGCCGGCGCGCAGCTCCCAGTCATCGCCTACCTTCAGCCAGGCCAGTTCGCGGATATCGGCATGGCTGCGTTCGGGGTCGTTTTCATCCCAGCGCACGAACGGTGTGAAGGTGAAACTCTGGCGGCCGCCGTCCCATTCCTGGTAGTACTCGGGTTGCGCCGACAGCGACAGGTTGTTGCCGTGTTGGCGCGGGTCCTCGGGGGCGTCGACGAAGCCGCGCCATTCGCCGCTGATGTATCCGGACCATTCGCCGGCGCCGGCTGGCATCTGCCAGGCCGCGGCGCCGATCACGCAGGCGGTGAGGAGATGTGTCGGCTTGTTCACCGATCAGCGGGTCCGCTTCAGGCTGTTGCGGTCGAAGTCGCGGGCGCTGAGCCCGGTGTCGAAGCGATACTCCTCCCAGTACAGGTCCGTGCTCTTGTTGGTCTGGTGATTGTCCATGCGCATGTGGCCGGGGCGCCAGAATCTTCCGAGGTATTGCTTGTAGTCGTGAAATTGCAGGGTTTTCAGCAGTTTCCCCTTGCGATCGTAGAATTCGATCTTTACCGGCTGGTACATCTCCTGGTCTATCCAGGTCACCAGTCGGGTGTAGCCGGAATACTTGTAGCGCGGCTTCCGCTCCACCACGAAGGTGTTGCGGCCGTCGACGGTTTCGTCACGCAGGTACTTGTAGGTGTACTTCTCCACCTCCTGCGACGACAGGTCCTCGTAGGCGAATTCGCTGCCCATGAACGGGCCGGACTTGTTGTTCGACGAGATGCGCTTGATGCGTTTCAGCGCCGGCAGATACAGCCACTGGTCGTCCGGCTTGATGGCGTGGGTATAACTCAAAAAGGCGGTTCCCTTGACATCGCGGGGGCTGTCGAAAATGCTGATCGCCTTGTCGCCGTCGCCGACCACCTCCAGCGTTTTGCTGCGTATCCGGCGCGTGCTCTCCTGGCCGTGGCGGTTGCGCAGCACCATGCGCAGTTTCGCGGTCTGGTCCTTCCAGCCGGTGTCGCGGCGCTCGGCCTCTTGGGCGATGGCCAGGCCCTTTTCCTCGGCGGTCTCGGCCGCTGCGACAGCGGGCAGCAGCAGCGACAGGCCCAGCAGCAGGGCGGCGCCGTTGAGGCTGCGGGTGGCGGGACTTCCGGTGTCAGATGGTTTGAACATGTGCTTGCTCCTCGTCGGTTTCGGGGATGCCGGTGTCGGTATCGTCGTCGGACAGATGGTCGGTGGCGTGTTCTTTGTTGTCCAGCCACATCAGCAGTGGCGGCAGCAGCAGGAAGTCGGCGATCAGCGCGAAGGCGATCACGATGGAGGTCAGCAGGCCCATGCCGGAGTTCAACTGGAAGTTGGATAACGACAGCACCAGGAAGCCGGCCACCAGCACCACCGAGGTGGTGAACAGGGCCATGCCCACGCTGCGGAATGCGTAGCGCACCGCCTCTTCCGAGTTGAAGCCTTTTTCGCGCCGGGCGCGCAGGTACTTGCTGAGGAAGTGCACGGTGTCGTCCACCACGATACCCAGCGTCATGCCGGCGACGATGGACAGGCTGAGGCCGACCTCGCCCACCAGCAGCCCCCACAGGCCGAAGCCCATGGCCGCCGGTACCAGGTTCGGGATCATGCTGATCAGGCCGATCTTCACCGAGCGCAGCGCCAGCATCAGGATGAAGGAGATGCCGATCAGTGCCAGCGTGGTGCCCACCAGCATGCTGATGATGTTGCGCTTGCCGATGTGGGCGAACATCAGCGAGCCACCGCTGCCCTCCGGGTTCACGATGTTGGGGGCGTTGGCCTCGAGCCATTGCGCGGCGCGCCGTTCCAGCGCCAGCAGCTCGTTGCTGGACATGGTCTGCAGCGTGGCGGTGAAACGGATGGAGGACTTGTCCACGTTGATCTGGTTGTTCAGGTCCAGCCCGTAGGGCAGGGACATCTCGTATAACAACAGGTATTGGGCTGCCAGGTCCCGTTCGGCGGGCAGCCGGTACCAGGCCGGGTCGTCGCCGTGCATGTTCTTGTTGAGCCGCGACATGACGTCGGTGAGGGTGCCGACGTGGATGGTCTCCGGCTGCCCGCGGAACCAGCGGGAGAATGCCGCGACGTCGTGCAGGTATTCCGGCTTGCTGATGCCGCCGGGTTCGCCGGAGTCCAGCGAGTACTCGATGTTGTACAGGCCGGTGAGGTTGTCGGTCATGAAGTCCGCGTCCTGGCGGAAGGTGACCGATGGGTCGAAGTAGTGCACGAACACGTCGTTGAGTTCGTTGCGCGGCACCGAGGCCACCAGTACCACCACCACCGTGGTCATGCCCCACATCAGCGGGCGCCGACGCCGGACCACGAAATCACCGAAACGGTACATCAGGTGACTGTCGTCGTTGGCGACCCGGCGCACTCGCATCGGCAACAGGGAGATGGCCGCCGGCAGGAACAGCACCGACAGCACGAACGATGCCAGTACGCCGAAGGCCACCATGTTGCCCAGGTGCTGGAACGGCGGCACCTCGGAGAAGTTCATGCTCAGAAAGCCGATCGCGGTGGTGACGCTGGCCAGGAACACCGGCTGCATGTTCACGCGCAGGCTCTCCACCAGCGCCTCCTTCTTTTCGCGCCCGGCGCGCATTTCATGCAGCAGGGTCACCAGTATGTGTACGCAGTTGGCGATGGCCACGGTGAGGATGATGGTCGGCGATGAGGCCGACGGCGGCGTGATCGGGAAGCCCAGGTGGCCGCCCATGCCCATGCCGGCGAGTATCGAGAACAGGATCACCAGCAGGGTGACCGCGGTGCCGGTGAAGCCGCGAATCATCAGCCCCAGGGTGATCAGCATCACCGCGAAGCTGATGGGCACCAGGGTCTTCATGTCGCTCTGGGAGGCCTCGGAGAACGCGTTGTTCATCAGCACCATGCCGCTGAGGTAGATGTCGATGTCCGGGTATTCGGCGCGCAGTTCGGCGACGGTGTCGCGGGCGAACGCGACGATCTCCGGCACCTCGGTGATGGCCTTGCCCGGCAGTTGCACGGTGACGTTGATGCCGGTGACATGGCCGCGGTCGGAGACCAGTCGTTTCAGCAGGATGGGTTCGCCGAGGGCCACGTGCTTGATCTTTTGCCGCGCGTCGTCGTCGAGGCTCAGGTCGTCGGCCACCAGGTCGTAGACCATCAGGTCGTCGTCCACCGCCTCCGTGTGCTGGAAGTTGGACAGGGAGTCGACCCGGATCGAGTAGGGTGTCTGCCAGGCCCTTTCGGTGAGCGTCTTGACCGCGCTCAGGGTCGCGGCGCTGAAGGCGTTACCATCCTTCGGCGCCAGGATGAACATCACGTTGTCGTTCTTGGTGTAGGTGGCTTCCAGTGCCTCGAAGGCCAGCAGCTGCGGGTTGTCGTCGCTGAAGAACACCCGGTAGTCGGTCTTGAAGGCCAGGAAGCGCCCGCCGCTGGCAGCGGCCATGACCAGTGCCAGCGAACAGAGGATCGCGATCCAGGGATGTCGTATCACCCACTGGGCGTAGCGGGTAACGGTGGTGGATTCGTGCATGATGTTCCCTCCTTCGGGTGGCCTTCCTTGCGTAGAAAAAAGCCGGGTGCCGTGTGGTCGCGGTGAACCGGAGTGGGGTCCGTACCGTTGCCCGGGTGAGTCAGTGTTGCCGTTTCAACAATCCGTTCAGCAGCAGTCGCACCACGCTGTTGGCCTTTTCGCGGAATACCTCCAGCGGATACATGGGCATCATCGTCGGCAGGTTGAATATGCTGGTGGCGGTAGCGATGGCGCTGGCGGCGTCGTCGACGTCGGGCACCGAAAACTCCCCGCGCTGGATGCCGCTTTCAAGCAGTGTCACCAGCAGTGCGTGCTCGCCGGCCTTGTACTGCTTGACGATGTCGTGGCGTTCCGCGCAGATCGCGGTGACCATCTCGTTCATGCGCGGGTTGCCGGACCATTCGCCATAGGTGTACTCCAGCGAGCGCAGCACCAGCGCCTGCAGCCGTTCCCCGGCCGGGCGGTCCTGCTGTTGCACCACTTCGGACAGCTGTGCGAGCTTGCTGGACAGGCAGTTGCCGGCCAGGTTGGCGCCGATGTCGAGCTTGTTTTGGAAGTAGCGGTAGAGGTTGGCCGCGGACATGTCGCAGCTCTGCGCGATCTCCGCCATCGTGGTCTTGTTGTAGCCGAACTGCACGAAACGCTCCGTGGCCGCATCCAGGATGCGCTGCGCGGTTTCGGCGTCGTCTTTCCGGGTCTTGGCAGCCATGGGGGAGGATCTTAGTAACTGAACGGTGAATAATCAAGAAATAATTCACTGTTCATTGTTCAGCGTTTTCCCGGACACGGGGCCGGGTCCGGGTTCCGTCGTTCGGCGGGTCATGCGCCGGGGGCGGCAACAATGCCGGGGCCCGTCGCGAACCGGCTGGGTGCATGAAATGAAGGCGGCACGAGGAGAGAGTAATGGCCGCCTCCGGCGGCGCTGTCGGTGATGGCGCTGCCGCCGGCCATGGCCGGTAACGACCCCGGCACGATGGGTTTCCAACGGGTGGTGACGAAGACGGCCAGCGGGTGCGCGGATTTTTCGCCGCAACTGCCGGCCGCTATCCGCAGTGATTTCCAGTTATCGGGCCGGCGTCACCATTCGATCCCGGGCAGGCTCGTGGCCCAACTCGAAATACGCAACAAACACACGGGACAGGTGTCCACCGTGTATGCGACATCGATGACCGAGAAACTGTCCCGTGTTCCCGAGCGGCAGGTTCCGAGGGGGACCGTGGATGTACGGCGGTGGCTGGGCCGCTTCTTCGGTCTGTGCGCCGGCGACATTGCCGGGCGCCGGGCCGGCCCCGGTATCCGGCTTCGCGTTTCATCGAGCCGATGCGTGAACATCGACGTGGTCTGGCGTCGGGCTCTATACTGCACGCGGGTGTTCGATAAAGCTTCGGGACGCCTTGCCGATGGGGTGAGCAGGTGCCGTCACTGGCGGAATACCCCGGGCGGGGCCAACAAACAAAACAAGAGACGCAAGCAAGACATGGGATATCCATCATACGCAGCGGGCCGGCCATGGTGTCTTCGCGCTGTTGCTCCCCGGGCCGGTCGCGTTCGCGGGCCTTGCGGTCAGCGGGGGCGCGGCCAGTGAAGTCCGGGCAGGACAACAGCTATCTGTACAGCGCCAACGCGGCCTTCATCGAAGACCAGTATGCCCGCTATCAACGGGACCCTGCCGCCGTCAGCGAGGATTGGCAGGCCTTGTTCGCCGCATTCACACCGCCACGTGGTGATGAGGCCGCGGCTGCGGAGCCCGATCACCAGGCCATCCGGCAGCAGTTCGAACGCCTGGCGCGGCAGCCACGGCCGGCCGGGCCGGCGGCCGGGTCCGCTGCCGGCCCCTGCCTCGATGCCAAGCAGGTCGCGGTGCTGCAACTGATCAACGCCTACCGGTTTCGCGGCCATCAACTCGCCGATCTCGACCCGCTGTCGTTGCGCGAGAAGGAACTGGTGCCGGAGCTGCACCCGGCCTTTCACAAGCTCGGCGACGAGGACATGGACCGGGTGTTCAACACTGGCTCGCTGGTGGGGCCCGACAGCGCGACCCTGCGTGAAATCCTCGGCACCCTGCGCCGTACCTACTGCGGGCATATGGGCGTGGAATACATGCACATCACCGATACCCAGCAGAAGCGCTGGTTGCAGCAACGCGTGGAAGGGATGCAGGCGCCGTTCTCGGGGCAGCAGCGGCGCGAGATGCTGGAGCGCATCCTGGCCGCCGGTGAGTTCGAAAAATACCTGCACACCCGTTACGTCGGGCAGAAGCGCTTTTCGCTGGAAGGCGCGGAATGCCTGATCCCGATGTTGCACCAGGTGGTGCAGCAGGCCGGCGACTACGGCGTCGCCGAGGTGGTGCTGGGCATGGCGCACCGCGGCCGGCTCAACGTATTGACCAACATCATGGGCAAGGCGCCCAGCCTGCTGTTCGAGGAATTCGAGGGTACCTCCGGGGGTAACGGCAACGGCTCCGGCGACGTGAAATACCACCAGGGTTTCTCGTCGGACATCCAGACCGCGCGGGGCATCGTGCACCTGGCGCTGCTGTTCAACCCGTCGCACCTGGAGATCGTAGGCCCGGTGGTGGGTGGTTCGGTGCGCGCCCGACAGCACCGGCGCAAGGACAGGACCGGTGGCAAGGTGCTGCCGGTGCTGGTGCACGGCGACGCGGCCTTCTCCGGGCAGGGCGTGGTGATGGAAAACTTCAACATGTCCCAGGCGCGCGGTTTCAGCGTCGGTGGCACGCTGCACATCATCGTCAACAACCAGATTGGCTTCACCACCAGCAACCCGCTGGACTCCCGCTCCACCACCTACTGCACCGAGGTGGCGCGCATGATCCAGGCGCCCATCCTGCACGTCAATGGCGACGATCCGGAGGCCGTGTCACGTGCGATGAGGATCGCGATGGATTTCCGCATGGTCTATCGCAAGGACGTGGTGGTTGACCTGGTGTGCTATCGCCGCCATGGCCACAGCGAGGCCGACGAACCGGCGGCCACGCAGCCGATGATGTACAGGAAGATTCGTCGGCATCCGCGCCTGGGCCAGCTCTACGCCGAGCGGCTGATGGCCGACGGCGTCGTCACCCGCGCCGAGATCGACGACATCGACACCCGTTACCGCGACGCGATGGACAAGGGCGAGACCGTCGCACCGGGCATCGTGACCGGCAACTACGACAAGCCCTACTGGGTGGACTGGAAACCCTACACCCGCGGCAGCCAGGACCAGCAGGTGGATACCACCAAGGCGCCGGACTACCTGGTCGATCTCGTCAAGCGCCTGTACCGGCTGCCGGAGGACCTGACCCTGCACCCCAGCGTGCGCCGCATCATCGAGGACCGGCGCAAGATGGCCGCCGGCGAGCAGCCCATGGACTGGGGCTTCGCCGAGACCCTGGCCTATGCCAGCCTGGTGGAGGACGGTTACCCGGTGCGGCTGTCGGGACAGGACAGCGGCCGCGGCACCTTCTTTCATCGCCACGCGATTCTGCACGACCAGCAGACCGGCCACAGTTACACTCCGCTGCAGCACCTGTCGGACGAGCAGGCGGACTTCCTGGTGATCGACTCGCTGCTGTCGGAAGAGGCGGTGCTGGCCTTCGAATACGGCTTCAGCACCGCGGCGCCCTACGCGCTGGTGATCTGGGAGGCCCAGTTCGGCGACTTCGCCAACGGCGCGCAGGTGGTGATCGACCAGTTCATCACCTCCGGCGCATCGAAGTGGGGGCGCCTCAGCGGCCTGACCATGTTCCTGCCGCACGGTTTCGACGGCCAGGGGCCGGAGCACTCGTCGGCCCGCCTGGAGCGCTATCTGCAGTTATGCGCGGAAAACAACGTGCAGGTGTGCATACCCAGCGAACCGGCGCAGATGTTTCACCTGTTGCGCCGGCAGATGCTGCGCAAGCTGCGCTGCCCGCTGATCGTGATGACCCCGAAGAGCCTGCTGCGGCACAAGCTGTCCACCTCGCGGCTGGCAGACCTCAGTACGTCGGGCTTTCGCAGCGTCATCGGCGACCCGGACGCGCCCGAACCGGAAAAGGTCAAGCGGGTGGTGGTGTGCAGCGGCAAGGTGTTCTTCGATCTGCTGGACGCGCGACGCAAACGTGAAATAGACAACCTCGCACTGCTGCGGGTCGAGCAACTGTACCCGTTCCCGACCGAACGTTTCATCGAGGAGCTGAACCTGTATCCCAATGCCGGCGACATCGTATGGTGCCAGGAAGAACCCAAGAACCAGGGGGCATGGCTGTTCATCCGCTCGACCCTGCGGGGCAACATTCGCAGCGACCAGAAGCTGTCGTTCGCCGGTCGGCCGGCGTCCGCGTCGCCCGCGGTAGGCTACTACAAGAAACACGTACAACAATTGCAGGCGCTGGTGGATGCCGCGCTGGGAACAGAAACCTGATGGAGATCGAACATGCTCGTTGACGTAAAGGCGCCCGCGTTGCCGGAGTCCGTTTCCGACGGCACGCTGGTGAGCTGGCACAAGAAAGTGGGTGACTTCGTGCATCGTGACGAAAACCTGGTGGACATGGAAACGGACAAGGTGATGCTGGAAATTACCGCCCCCAGCGACGGCGTGCTCAAGTCCATCGAACAGGGTGACGGCCAGGTGGTCAGCGGTGGCCAGCTGCTGGCGACCATCGACGGCGACGCCGAGGCGCCCGCGGTGCAGGCCGAGCCCGCGGCGCCCCGCGACGCGACGCCGACCGCCGGCGAGACTCCCGCCGACGAGCAGCGCAGTGAACCGTTGTTGAGCCCGGCAGCGCGAAAGCTGGCCAGCGAAAACAACATCGACCCGGCGCAGATTCCCGGCACCGGCCGCGACCGTCGCGTCACCAAGGCCGACGTGCTGCAATACTTGGCGCAGCACCGAAGCCCCCCGCAGGTGGATGCGGCCCCCGCCCCGGCAACCGACGCGCCGGCTGCGTCCGCCGCGGCGCCGGCCGCCGCGGATGGCCGCGTGGAAAAACGGGTACCGATGACACGCCTGCGGGCGCGGATAGCGGAACGCTTGAAGGATGCGCAGAATACCGCCGCGATACTGACCACCTTCAACGAGATCAACATGGCGCCGGTGATGGCGCTGCGCAAGAAATATAAAGAGCAGTTTCTGAAACAGCACGAAACCAAGCTCGGCTTCATGTCCTTCTTTACCAAGGCCGTGGTGGAGGCGCTGAAACAATTCCCGGTGATCAATGCCTCCATCGACGGGCAGGACGTGGTGTATCACGGCTATTTCGACATCGGCATCGCGGTGGGCTCTCCGCGCGGCCTGGTGGTGCCGGTGCTGCGAGACGCGGACCAAATGAGTTTCGCCGAGGTGGAAAGAACCATTGCCGGGTTCGGCGCGCGCGCCCGAGAAGGCAAATTAACGTTAGACGAACTGACCGGCGGCACCTTTACCATCACCAACGGCGGCACCTTCGGCTCCATGTTGTCGACGCCGATCCTGAACCCGCCGCAGAGCGCGATACTGGGCATGCACAACATCACCGAGAGGGCGGTGGTGGAGAACGGCGAGATCGTGGTCCGGCCGATGATGTACGTGGCCCTGTCTTACGATCACCGTCTCATCGACGGCCACGAGGCGGTGCTGTTCCTGGTCGCAGTCAAGAATGCGCTGGAGGATCCGGCGCGATTGTTGTTGCAGGTGTGACGGTGGGTGGCATAAACCACAAGGGGGAGAAAACGTGGCGGACTACGACGTAATAATCTTGGGGGGCGGGCCCGGTGGTTACGTGGCCGCCATACGTTGTGCGCAACTGGGGCTGAACACTGCCTGCATCGACGATCGTCTCGACCCGCGGGGCGAGCCGGTGCTGGGTGGCGTCTGCCTCAACGTCGGCTGCATTCCTTCCAAGGCGCTGCTGGACAGCTCCCATCACTACCATCGCGCCCAACATGAATTTGCCGATCACGGCATTCGACTGGAATCGCTGGGCATCGACATCGCCACCATGATGCGGCGCAAGCAGCGGGTCGTGGACGGACTCACCGGCGGGATTTCGATGCTGTTCATGAAGCACAAGGTGCAGTGGATCAAGGGCCGTGGCACTTTGACAGGCGACAGGCGGGTGCAGGTCAGCCCCCACGGCAGCGGCGACGCGCAGGAGTTCAGCGCCGACAACATCATCATCGCTACCGGCTCCACGCCGGTGGAACTGGATATCGCCCCCTTTGACGGCAAGCGCATCGTCGACTCCACCGGGGCGTTGTCCTTCGACGAGGTGCCCAAACGCCTCGGTGTGATCGGTGGCGGCGTAGTGGGACTGGAACTGGGCAGCCTGTGGTCGCGACTCGGCGCCAAGGTTTCGGTGCTGGTGCGCAGCGAGCGATTCATGCGCAACATCGACCAGCAGATGGCGGGCCTGGCGCGCAAGGAGTTCGAACAGCAGGGCATGAATATCCTGCTCGGTGCCAAACTGGTATCGGTGAAGGCCACAGCCAGGCAGGTCGCGGTGGTCTACCGGGATGCCGACGGTGAACACAAATTGACGTTAGACCGCCTGCTGGTGGCTGCCGGACGCAAGCCCAACAGCGACAACATCGGCGCCGACGTGGTGGGCCTGGCCATTGGCCGCCGCGGCTTCATCGACGTGGACGCCGAATGCCGCACCAACCTGCCCGGCGTGTACGCCATTGGCGACGTGGTGCGCGGGCCGATGCTCGCGCACAAGGCCTCGGAAGAGGGGGTCGCCGTGGCCGAGCGCATCGCCGGCCAGAAGCCCGAGGTCAACTATGACGTGATGCCATTCGTGGTCTACACCTGGCCGGAGCTGGCCTGGGTGGGCGCCAGCGCCGAGCAGTTGCAGGCCGACGGCGTCGCGTTCAACAGTGGCGTATTTCCGTTTTCATCCAATGGCCGCGCCCGCGCCGGTGGCGACGCCAGCGGCCTGGTGAAGATACTCAGCGACGCCGCCAGCGACCGCATCCTCGGCGTGCACATATTCGGGCCTAATGCCTCCGAACTCATCAGCGAGGCCGTGGTGGCCATGGAGTTCGCCGCCAGCGCCGAAGACCTTGCCCGCATCGTCCACGCCCACCCCACGCTGTCCGAAGCCATGCACGAGGCGGCCATGGCCGTGGACGGGCGTTCGCTGCATTCGTGATGTAGGGGGGCGAATACGGCCAGACATCATGTCTAGCGCCAGTCCCCCTCCCGAATCCGGTTCACCGCGGCGGCCAGTTCGTGCAGACGCGGCATGGCGAGGTTGCCTACCTTGTATTCGCTGAAATGATCCAGTCCGTAGCGTTGGGCGTCGCGCAGGGTTTTTCGCAGGCCATCGATCAGGTTGTCGCAGCGCTGTGATTCGTCTTGCACGTAGTGCTGTGCGAAGTAGTGGATCATCAGGCCGATGCTGCGGGCCTGGCCGATGTCGATGAGTTGTTCCACCTGCGCGAGGTCGATGTAGTGGCTTCCATAGAGCAGGCTGTTGTGGTCGCGGGTGTCGATCTTCAGCGGGCGGTTGCCGCGCGCCGGGCTCAGCGCGTTGGCCAACGGGCAGCGCGTGGTGGCTTGCAGGAACGCGATGCCCGGCTCGGCAGCCGGCGCCGGGCGGGCCAGCGCCCGGGCCTCGGCGGTGACGTCGCGGGGTTCGTAGGCGTCGAGCATGATCACGGTGTCGGCGACGTCGAAGTAGTCGCCGGAGCCGCCCATCACGATCACCGACGACACGCCGTGCCGTTGGTACAGGTAGCGCACGCGGCGCACCAGCGGCGTGATGGGTTCCTTGTCCGGGGCCACCAGCGCCTGCATGCGCTGGTCGCGAATCATGAAATTGGTGGCCGAGGTGTCCTCGTCGATCAGCAGCAGCCGGGTGCCGCACTCCAGGGCCTCGATGATGTTGGCGGCCTGGGAGGTGCTGCCGCTGGCGTTTTCGGTGGAGAAGCGGACGGTGTCGCGGCCGAACGGCAGGTGGTCGATGAACGGGCTGATGTTGACGTTGGAGATTGCGCGGCCATCCTCGGCGCGCACCTTGACCGCGTCGTCCACGGTCACCACGCGCTCGCGGCCGTCGCCGGGGATGTGGTCGTAGACTCCGCGTTCCAGCGCGTGCAGCAGCGTGGACTTGCCGTGGAAGCCGCCGCCGACGATCAGCGTGATGCCGCGGGGGATGCCCATGCCGCGCAGCTCGCCGGCATTGGGCAGGGTCACGGTACGGGCCAGGCTGTCCGGCGCGGTGAAGGGCAGGGCGCCCTTGCTCATCGGCCGGTCGTCCACACCGCTGGCACGTGGCAGCACTGCGCCGTCGGCGACGAAGGCCACCAGGCCCTGCTCATCGAGCCAGTGGCGCAGGGCCTGCTGGTCCTCGACGCTGTCGAGGTGTCGTTGGCAGGCCTGCTGGTCGATGTTGCGGTAGCGCAGCGCCGCGTCCACCACCGCGCACAGTTCGTCGAAGAACATCGTGATGGCCTCCAGCCCCGCCGCGCGCCGGCCGTTGGCCGGCAGGCCGATGGTCAGGCGGGCCTCGATGTGGTCGGTGGCCACCAGCACCGCGTTGCGTATCAGCACCTGCTGGCCGCTGGTGGACACCGCGATCTCGCCGCTGCAACCGCTGCCGCGCCGGCCCCGGACGTGCTTGCCGATGGCCGCCCTCAGCGCGCGGCCGAGGAAGTCCTCCAGCGCGACGCGGCGCACCGCGCTGCCGGGCGGGCGGTTCCAGAGCGATTCGGGGAAGCCGGCCACCGCCGCGTCGAGCCGCAGGCTGATGCGCGACGGCATCGCAAACGGGTCGCCCTGCACGTGGTCGATGCCGAGTTCGAAGTCCGCAAAGGAATAGCGCCCGGCGATGGCCTTGTAGGCCTTGTAGCCCTTGCCGTCGAGGGCGTGCAGTTGAGCGCGCAGTTTTTCCATGCCCTGAACCATCGTTCGTGTTCCGACCCGGAGCCTTCCTACACTATAACCCATCGCGGTTCGCTCGAATCCGGACCTCGCATCCGCCGCCGTATGTGGCTAGAATAGCGCCCATTCCTGCGGCCAACACAGACGTCGATCTATGAACCTGAATTTCCTGGAATTTGAACAACCCATCGCCGAACTCGAGGCCAAGATCGAGGAGCTGCGCTACGTGGGCTCGGACGCCGAGATCAACATCTCGGAGGAGATCGAACGCCTGCAGGCCAAGAGCCGCGAGCTGACCGAAACCATTTTCGCCAAGCTGGACCCGTGGCAGGTGTCGCAGATGTCCCGCCACCCGCAGCGGCCGTACACGCTGGACTACGTCGAGCGTATTTTCACGGATTTTCAGGAACTGTGCGGGGACCGCGCCTTCGCGGACGACCCGGCCATCGTCGGTGGCGTGGCCCGCCTCGACGGCCGGCCGGTGATGGTGATCGGCCAGCAGAAGGGGCGCGACACCAACGAGAAACTCAAGCGCAATTTCGCGATGCCCCGCCCCGAGGGCTACCGCAAGGCGCTGCGGCTGATGGAGATGGCCGAGCGCTTCAAGTTGCCGGTGATCACCTTCATCGACACCCCCGGCGCCTATCCCGGCATCAATGCCGAGGAGCGCAACCAGAGCGAGGCCATCGCCCGCAACCTGTTCGTGATGGCCCAGTTGAAGACCCCGATCATCTGCACGGTGATCGGCGAGGGCGGCTCCGGCGGCGCGTTGGCCATCGGTGTCGGTGACCGCCTGCTGATGCTGGAGTACGGCACCTATTCGGTGATCTCCCCCGAGGGCTGTTCCACGATCCTGTGGAAGAGCGCCGAGAAGGCTGCCGACGCGGCGGTGGCCATGGGTATCACGTCCTCCCGCCTGAAGGAACTGGGACTGATCGACGAGATCGTCAAGGAACCACTGGGCGGAGCCCATCGCGACGTGGAGACGATGGCGCGCAACCTGAAGAATGCGCTGCTGGACAACCTCGACGTGCTGGAAAGCATCGGCCTCGACAAGCTGCTGGAGAACCGTTACCAGCGGCTGATGCAGTACGGCAACTTCGAGGAAAGCAACGCCTAGCGCGCCGTTGCACAACCCGTCGCCGGGAGAGATCGCCACATGCCCATTTCTCCGGCGAGCCTGCTGAACGCAGATCCCCGCCTCAAGCGCATCAAGCGCTACTGGGTCGCCTACAGTGGCGGCCTGGACTCCCACGTACTGCTGCACAGCCTGGCCACCCAGCGGCCCCTGCCCGGTGACGCCGAACTGCGCGCGCTGCACGTGAACCACGGCCTCAGCGCCCGGGCCGCGGAGTGGGCGGAACACTGTGCATCCCACTGCGCGGCGCTGGGTATCCCACTGCAGCAATTGGTCGTGGACGCCCGCCCCGCGCCCGGCGAGAGCCCGGAGGCCGCCGCGCGCCATGCGCGTTACCGGGCCATCGCCGGGCTGCTGCAGCAGGAGGACTGCCTGCTCACCGCGCATCACCAGGACGACCAGGCCGAGACCCTGCTTCTGCAGCTGCTGCGCGGCGCCGGGCCGCGCGGGTTGGCGGCGATGCCGGTGCTGGCCCGCTTCGCCGCGGGTTGGCACGCGCGCCCGCTGCTGGAATACCGCCGCGAGGCGCTGCTGGCCTATGCCGAGGAACAGGGGCTGCACTGGATCGATGACGAGAGCAATTTCGACACCGGTCTCGATCGCAATTTCCTGCGCCACGAGATATTCCCGCGACTGAAACAACGCTTCCCGGCCGCGGCCACCACCCTGGCGCGCAGCGCCGGCCTGTGTGCCGAGGCCGGAGAACTGCTGGACCAGCGCGCGCGGGACGACCTGGCCGCGCTGCAGCGTGACGACGGCGCGCTGTCCGTGGCCGGCCTGCGGGGTTTGGGCGAGGTGCGCGCGCGTAATGCGCTGCACCACTGGATCCGCCAGTGCGGCAGGCCCAGCCCCAGCGCCGCGCAGATGACGCGCATCTGGCACGACGTGCTGGGCGCCGGCGCCGATGCCCGGCCCCGGCTGGGCTGGGCCGGGGTCGTGTTGCGGCGCTACCGCGATGGCCTGTTTCTGGACGCCGCGACGCCGGAGCGCGAGCTGCCCGCGCCGGCACACTGGCCGGCGCACGGGCAACGTCGCGCGCTGCACCTTCCCGGCATCGGGACATTGTCGCTGGAGGCGGAGCCCGCCGGCGAAAGGGCCCTGCCACTGTCGCGCACGGCGCTGGCCGGGCAGGCGCTGGAGATCGGCTTCCGTCAGGGTGGCGAACGCCTGCGACCGGCCGGGCGCGACGGTCGCCACGCGCTGAAGAAACTGTTGCAGGAGGCCGGTGTGCCGCCGTGGCGGCGCGGGCGCCTGCCGCTGATCTTCCTGCGCGGCGAGTTGATCGCGGTGGCCGGGCTCTGTGTCGCCGAGGGGTTCGCGGCCGCCGCGGACGAGGACAGGCTGTGGCTGTGCTGGCGGCCGGAAGGGAGCGTGCTGTGATAGTATTGCGCGCCTGTTTTTCCCGTCGAATGTGCCCGAGTTGTCGATGATGCGTTTCGGTCTGCCCGTTTCACTGCTGTTGCTATCCGCATGCCTGCCGGGCATTGCGCAGTCCGCCGGTGACGCACGCGGTGCCGGCCAGTACCGGCATTCGCAGCAGCAGTGCGTGCGCTGCCACGAAGACAGGGCGGAACTGCAGGCGGTGCTGACCGCGAGCCTGGGCAAGTGCGATAGTTGCCACCAGGGAGATCCGCGCAGTGGCGAAAACCTGCACCGGGCTGCTGCCGGCAGCGGCGGGAACCGAAAACGACGCCCCCCGGGTTTCGGCATGTCCGTACCGATGTTCTACAACGGCAGCCGCCTCGGCGACGCACCGAACGAAATGGTGCTGATCCCGGCCGGCGAATTCATCATGGGTACCGACGAGCGCCTGCCGGACGAGGGGCCGCAACACCGCGTCACGCTGCCGGCCTTTCGCATCGACAAGTACGAAGTCACCAACCTGCAGTACAAGAAATTCAACGACGAGACCCGTGGCCGTTCGCCGCGTCACTGGCGCAATCGCACCTTCCCGGCCGGCAAGGCCGATCACCCGGTGGTGTACGTGAGCTGGGACAACGCCAACGACTACTGTCGCTGGGCCGGCAAGCGTCTGCCCACGGACCAGGAGTGGGAAAAGGCCGCACGCGGTACCGATGGCCGCATGTTCCCGTGGGGCAACGAGTTCGACACCGCGAAGGCCAACACGCCGCTGCGCTGGCAGGAGATCGGGCAGTTCGGTGACACCACGCCGGTGGGTGCGTTCGAGGGCGGCGTCAGCCCCTACGGGCTCTACGACATGTCCGGCAACGTCTGGGAATGGACCGCGTCGTTCTACCGGGCCTACCCCGGCAATCAGACTCCGTCGGAAAGCTACGGAGATCGCTACATGACGCTGAAGGGCGGTTCGTGGTTCGATTGCTCGTTCTACAAGTGCGGCATTTCCGCGCCGGTATTCAACCGCGCGTTTTTTGCAAAGAAGGTCAGGAATGACAGCTTCGGCTTCCGCTGCGCGGCGGATGTCGACGCCGGACAGGGGGAACGCTAGATGCAGTTGGTGGTAGTGGTGCTCGTGATCGTGATGTCGATGGCCGGCTGTGACAGGGACGCTCCCTCGACGGCCGTGGCCCAGGCGCCGGTAGCGGGGCAGGTGGTGGAGAAACGACTGCCGCAGGTGGCACAGGTGCCGGTACCGGCCGGCAGCTTCGTCCGCGGCAGCAACCGGCCCGACGACCCCGAGATGCGCCAGCAGTACGGCTTTCCGCTGCCGCTGTTTCTGGACGAGCACCCGCAGGCCACGATCTACCTGGACGGTTTCATGATCGATACCTACGAGGTGACCAACGTCCAGTACAAGGCCTACGTCGAGCAGACCGGGCAGATGCTGCCGTTTTCGTGGATGAACAACGGCTATGCACTGGATCATGCACACCTGCAGTCACTGGACGTGGAACGCCTGCGTTCCCTGGCTGCCGACAATTTCCAGTTGGATATCGACGCCCGGGAGATGGACAAGCCGGCGTTGATCGCCGCGATGCAGGCGCAGCAGGCGGTGCTGGACAGGCTGCCGGTCAGCAATGTCAGCTGGTTCGCGGCCAAGGCCTATTGTGAATGGCGCAATGCCCGGCTGCCCACCGAGGCGGAATGGGAAAAGGCCGCGCGCGGCCCCGACGGGCTGGAGTATCCGTGGGGCAACCAGTGGGATCCACGGATCACCAACACCGGCGATGATGGCGAATGGGAGCAGGGCATCGCGCCGGTCGGATCCTACCCGGATAACGTTTCACCCTACGGCGCCTACGACATGTCCGGCAATGTCTGGGAGTGGACCGCGGACCGGTACCAGCCCTACGAGAATTCCGACTATCGGAGCCCGGCGTTCGGCGACACCCGGCGCGTGCTGCGCGGTGGTGGCGGTGGCGAGGGGCACTATGCCATCAGCTACTTCTTTCGCGGCGCGACCCGGCAGTTTTCCGAGCCGGAGATGGAAAGCGAAGACGTGGGTTTTCGTTGTGTTTCCGATCTCCGGTAGACGGGGCAACACGAACTGATCCACGACCCCGTGCCGGTCACCGGCACCGCGGCCGGCGGCCATGGCTCAGGCCTTGCCCTGCAATTGCAGCACGATGGCCTCGTTCTCCAGCGTCGAGGTGTCCTGGGTGATCTCTTCGCCGCGGGCGATGGTGCGCAGCAGGCGGCGCATGATCTTGCCGGAGCGGGTCTTGGGCAGGTTGTCGGCGAAGCGCATGTCGTCCGGTTTGGCGATGGGGCCGATCTGCTTGGCCACCCAGTCGCGCAGCTCGGCGGTGAGTGCTTCGTCGATGCCGTCCTTGGGTCGCTCGCCACGTAGCACCACGAAGGCGAAGATGCTTTCGCCCTTCACGTCGTGGGGCCGGCCCACCACGGCGGCCTCGGCTACTTTCGGGTGGGCCACCAGCGCGGACTCCACTTCCATGGTGCCGAGGCGGTGGCCGGAGACGTTGAGCACGTCGTCGATGCGGCCCATGATCCAGAAATAGCCGTCCTCGTCGCGCCGCGCATTGTCGCCGGCCACGTACAGCTTGCCGTCGAACATCTCCCAGTAGGTATCGTAATAGCGTTGCTCGTCGCCCCACACGGTGCGGATCATGGACGGCCAGGGCTTGCGGATCACCAGCACGCCACCCTGGTTGGGCTCGGTGATGGAATCGCCGTTGGCATCGACGATGTCTGCGGCGATGCCGGGCAGGGGCAGGGTGCAGGAGCCGGGCTTGGTGGCCACCGCG
>Ga0256830_1000325_pt1 | contig 40623 bp, 56 predicted proteins | sample 128326metaG_FD_190537 | JGI IMG/M metagenome (GOLD analysis project Ga0256830, IMG submission 190537) | Hydrothermal vent microbial communities from Lau Basin, Pacific Ocean - 128-326 | ecosystem: Environmental > Aquatic > Marine > Hydrothermal vents | place: Pacific Ocean: Lau Basin | collected...
TATCGCTCCATTCGCATTCGGAAAGGTGTTCCTCAGCACACTCTTAATCAACCGATGGTGATCATCGCTCGTCGCAGCGGCATCCGAACCCGCCGGATTCGTCGTGACCAGCTCACTAATATACGTTGCACTTTCCAAAGGCATCTCTTAGCCCTCCATATACCTTTGCTTACCTTCCTCAGTCATCGCCACATGCTTCGCATACAGCCGCGCCTCTGCCGCCTGGGCTTGGCCTTTGAACAGCTGGGCCATCTGCGCACTGAGCAAATACTGCTCCGCCATCACTAGGCCCGTCCGAGCGATCAGCAAATCCGAAGCCAGCCGCAGCCACTTATTCTCCACATTATTCGCATCCCCCCAGACCCCGCTAATGTCTGCATCCTGCGCGTAGTAGCGCCAATAGACCGTATAATCCTTATCCGGCGTAGGGAAGACTCGCACCTGCTGATCCCCCACAAAGTCATACACCTTGGGCGCGCCAGTGCCTGTATACTCCCGCAGCGCCACATCATAATCCTCCCGCACCAGAAACTTCCGCGCCCCAGCGCTATCCACCCAGTACGGATGCCAGTCCTCCCAGGGCGCAAGCCAATCGTTCGCGAAACTCTGCGTGGGCGCGCTCGCGGTGAAGGTAACCCCTACCTCACCCCCCAGCAAAAACCACGGCAGCCACGCATTCCCTTCCAGCTCCGTCCGCTGCACCTGGGCCATTTCTGCTATCGTCAAGTCCCGAAGGCTCGTCTGCGCACTCCGCTGCCCCAGGCGTTTCAGCACCAAATCCACCGCGGTATCACGTAGCATCACCAATCCTCCTCTTCATCATCCAGGAGCTCTTCCTTCTTCCGCTCTTCCTTCCGTTTCTTTTCCTGGTGCCGAGAGATCATCCACCCTGGGAAGCTACCGAAGATCGCTGCGATGGCAAGTTGTCCCACCTCCCCAAGGGCGGCCAGGCGCTCCAGCATTGCCGGGTCCACCATTACCCAGACCAAAAGGGCCCCGCTCATCAGCGGCCGGAAAAGCCCCTTCACAATCTGCGTACTCGCATATGCCAATTTCACCAGCGCATCCACCCACGGATAGGTGCGTGTGTCCAGGAGCTTGAACGCTAGCTCCTGGCTCATCTGCTGCACGCGGAAGGCATACTCCGCCTTCTTATCCTTATCCTCTATCAGCTTATCCCCCAGCTTAAGCAGCCCCGGGATGATCCCAGCAAGTAATTGCATCATGACTTAAACCCCTTCGTAACTGCCGCCCAGACAACCGCAACCGCACCGCCTGTCACTGCCAGCCACTTAATGGCAAAACCAATCCAGCCCACCACTCGCACAAATCCCTTCGCACTCTTCCAAAGATCCAGCAGCTCCTGCACATTCTGCTGAATCCCCTCCACCCCTGAGAGTATCTCCTCCTGCCGAGTCTCCGTCTGCTGCAACCGATGGACCAGATCTTCCACCATCCCCTCAACTACCCCAAGCCGGCGATCCAGCTCGCGCATTTCTTGCTCACTCATCAGCTATCCTTTAGTGCTAAGAACTTACCCACAGAGAGCGCCTTTGGATTTTGCCAGATAATATCCGCAGACGTGCTCTGGACCTCAATAAGCCCGGCAGAATTATTCGAGATAACCTGTACCTGGTTCTGCACAAGTACTCCCCCTGCTACATCGAAGATATTATTGTTCGACCCAACCAGACGCACCGTGTACTGCCCATCCTCAAACTGCACCTGGTAGCCGTTTATCATTTCTACCTTCCTGGCGTAGGTAATCCCCGCGACAGTGTACCCGCTCACATGGTCATGCGTCCGGGGCCAGACCATCCCCGCCTCACTGTCCTCCTGCGCCTTTAACTGCAGTCGGAACCAGTTCGTGTCCAACTCATAAAGCGTCCCGCTTATCAGCGTAAGCTCCGAGCGGAGGATAGTAATGAGCTTGTTCGGCCAATCAATGTCCATATTCCGTAGAGCCTATCGTGCCACCCAGGGCATGCTGAACCAACATTTGCATCTGCGCCAGCTCGGTTTGCAGCATCAGCACATTGCTCTTCAAGTGATTCACCTCCACCTCAAGCTCCCGAAGTTGCCCTTTTACTTCCTGATAGGCAACGTGCAATGCGTGGTCCGTCTTGCGCAGGTGCCGTATCTCCCCCTCCGAAGGCGTCCGTTCTTCCAGCACCCCCAGCTTCAACTTCAACTCATGCAATAAGTCGCCCATCATTCATCACTCACCAAGTAGGAGTTAATCCTCAGCCCTGCCAACGTGACAGTGCCACCAAGAACGCCCTCTTTGTACCTAGGGGCGGAAGTCGTCTTGCGAGCCCAGCCTTCCACCGGCTGGTCGCTTGAATAGTTGAAACCGTTGTCAACGACGGAGCCGGTGGAGTCTGTGGTTCCATAGAGTACAACCGCTGTAGCGGTAGGCGAGCCGGTCGCACTTCCCGCTGCTATTGTGGCAATCGTGTAAGTATACGTCGTCGCATCAACCACCGTGATCTGAGCCAGCTTGTTATATTCCGGCTCCGCCGCCCCTTCGATAACGACATAATCACCAGTGCTAAACCCATGATTATTGTGCGTTACGGTAGCAGTCCCGGCTCCGTCGTTGCTTATGCTCACCGCTACTTGGTAAGGCAAAGGCCCACCACTGCCTGCCTTGAGCAGCACACGCGCCCCTTGGATAACCGTTCCAGGATTAGCCGCTTCATAGCAGGTCACTGAAACCGTCACCGAGTTGATAATGGTAACACTGCCTCCATTGACGTTGTTGACTTTCAGCGGGTCCGGGTTACTCCCGTTCGTCGCGTAGATGGTAATATCGCCACCAGATTTGTTGATGATGTCGTAGGTATTACCGTAGAACTTTATATTGTCCAGTGTGTAGCTACCGACAGCGTTGAAGGCCAAAGCTCCCTGGTTATTAACAAAGGTACAATTCGTTATGTTAGTATTGAAGTCCAACACGCCATTATCCGGCTGATCACCATTGTAGAAAATACAGTTGTTAATAACCGGATTATTAGCTGTCGTCATTCGCCCCAGCACATTCATGCGGCATGAAATAAGCTCGAAATTGGCATTGTCAAGGGAGGTCCGCCCCCAACCGTTAAACCTAACAGCATTCACGCCGTAAAGCCCACCGCTGGTAGCTAGGTCACGGGCGTAAAGCTGAAAATTATCAAACGGTGACCCACCAATAAATGGTCCATCAATGCCTTGCAGCTCAGTACCCAGAGTCAGCTTGTCCCCAAATTGGATAACTGTTTCAGATCCAGTTGCGGATGTAGTCAACAAGTCGGCATAGTTAGCTACTCTGGAAATAGTGAACTTCTGCAGTGGGTATCCTCTTGAGACAAACCGCGTGGGCGTCACACCATCTGTTGTGCCTATGGTGATTTTGCCGGAAATCATAAAAGCATTGCCCTTCCGAATAACATACCCTATACCTGCATTTTCCAGCGCCTGTTGTAATTCAGGCAGCGCCTCTCCGTCTGTATTATTCGCTCCAGTAACAACGACACCAAGTTGCCCTGTATCAGGCGCAGAATCCATATACATCCAGTCGATAAAAACATCAGGTACAAGCTGAGTGCTAGCGGTCCCCATCACGACAGAAAAGCCGAACTGCACGACTTGCGTAAGATCAACCGAGGTCCCAACAACCACAACATCAGGAGCAAAGGCGGTGAAGACGCCGAGCTGCTGCCATCCACCAACAATGCGCCTGCCGACATTCCCTAAGTAGTATTCGCCAACGCGCCAATATCCATAGTTACCATTGGCATCCCTGACGTATAGCTTAACCGGCTCGTTTGTGGTTGCTAGATTCCTGTAATTAACTACGTTTATCCAAAACAGTAAATACCTTGCATTAGCTGCTGAAGGGCTAGTTATATCCCTCGCTGGAAAAGTCGGCCCCCACACGATCTGATCGACAGTATCGGCAGTCCAGCCAATACACGCGGTGCCCTGCCGCTGCATTTCCGTATTCAACGTCAACGACGCGGGCCCCGTCCATCCGGTCAGGGACTCCATGTCATAGAGTGTTATGAACTGATGGGAAACCGTAAAGGCCATTGCTTAGCTAATCCCACCCATCGGCTCGCCAGTGCCAATCTCAAGCTGCAGGCCAAGGGCAAGCTGGAAGTAAGCCATCAGCTTGAACGGATCCCAGGTGCCTGCTGCGAACTCGTCATTGACGGCGGTGACGGCAGCGGCTTTTTTGGTCAAGGCATCATTCATGTCCACCGCAAAGCCGTTCGCAATGCACCATTCCACTACCGCACGCTCAAAGTCAGTGTTGGTAAACTGAATCGTCTCAGGTGTATAAATCCTTCCACCGCTCCCATCATCAGCATACTTCCGCGCCAGCATGTTCACCACATACCGATAGGGCGGCTTCGTCTCCACCCGCAGGGCATAGTTCTCGATGTGCAGCCGACTATACGTAAGCGCAGGCTGCGATACCGGATTGCCAGATTCAATCGCCATTCTCTTGTCTCCTATGCGTCACTTGTCCGAATCGCCGTCACCGAGCCCCCAGAGGAGCCGAGCACAGCAGAAGTGATAAACTCCTTGATAGGTGTGGCCTTGCCGTCCCGTACCCGAATCATCAAGTTCCTGTCCGCACTGTAGACGACAGTAAAACTCTCCCCCGTGCTCGCTGCGAGCTTGTCAATGTAGCTGATAAACACATCATTCCCGGCCGCTGCGTTGTCAGCGGAGAAATCCGTCGAGGGAATCGTAAACGTGCTGCCGCTCCAGGACGTGTAGCTGATGCGCCGGTAGAGCCCCGATGCCACCTGTATGCGAATGGTGCCGCTTGCGGGTGTGTCAGACGGGATCGCCGTGGACACAACCACCGCCGTCTCCGCCGTTCCAGTAAGCGCTGTCTGCAGGGAGAATTGATTGTACTGTGGCACCGGATTCCCTTCCGCATCCGTCGAAGTGCCATCCCAGGGCGCAACGAGCACCTGGTCCTCGTTCGCGACGAGTCCGAGCACCTGGAACGTCACATTGTTCGGCGGGGCGATGGTATTCCCGGCAAGGTCAATCAGCCGGTCATTCGCGCTCAGATCTGCCGCCTGCACGCCGAAGCCGAAAGCGCCGAGGATGGCATTTCCTGTGGAATTGCCGAGGAACGGAGTGGAAACTGTCCGTTCCACAACATTGACGTTCACCAAACACGTCGCCCCACTCGTGCCGCCGGTGATGGTAACGTTATCTCCAGGGGCCGTGCCTGTGAGAAGCTGGATCCACATTTTCGTCGGGGCAGTGGTACTGTCAATCGCAAGAAGCTGCCCCGTTCCGCCTGTCCAGCTAACCGGCTCAGGCTCTACGAACGTCCCCGTGGGCGTATCTACGTCGATCTCATGTGTTATACCCCGGAACAGTTCACCGCTAAGTCCATAAAGCGTACTGGTCGAACCCTCCCGGGTCAGATACTTCAGATACTCATAAAGCTGATTGATAGTATAAATATCCCGATCCCACTGGGAATAGTAAGCCTCATTCGTCCCGTTCCCATCTACATCCTGCAGCGTGTAGCCCTCGTTCAAGTTCGTAATACTCGTCCATGTGGCTACGGTTCCCTCCGCCGTCTGGTTGTTCGTGTCTGCCTCGTTCGCCAGCGCCAGGACGTTATTCCCCCTGTTCGTCCCGTTAATGCGGAACTCTCGGTAGGTTTTGCCAAACTCCCTGGTAATACCGATAAGCCGCCGTCCATCTATGTCCGCACCGGCAGAGCGGACCTTCAACAGAAAGCGATGGGAAATGCCCTGCGCCGCGTCTGCATTCAGGCCACCATTGGTATTCCAGAAGTCATTGGCGATAACCGCACCATTCTGAATAATCTGTATGCGAACCCCAGCGTTCCCATAATTGACGATGCCATCGTAGATATCGTCCCCATTATTCTGCTCAATGGACCCATCGTACAAATGCTCCGCCGCCACATCGTCGATGTTGAATCCATTCAGCAGGATAACGTAGTTGTCCGTTTTCTTGTCCGTCGGGTTGACCGAGATGATGTCAATCTGATCATCCCCAGTAAACTCCGGATCATCCGCCAGGTCCTGCAGCCACCTATGCAGTTCCAGCACCGTCGCATAGGATGGATTGGCGCCAGTGTGCCCATCCCCCACATACCTGATCGCCTTCGTCGATCTCGTAACCGTCCAATCAGCAGGAACCAATGGCATCGCTCACATCCTCACTTAACAACCGCGTCCTTCCCTTCGTCCGCTTCCACTGCCCGCTCGCAGTGCCGCTTATCAAACAGCGACAGGAAGCGGCAGACCCAATACGCCACCAGGCTGGTCCGCAACTTCTTCCCCATCCGCGAACTCAGCGTCTCATCCGGATCCCCTCCCAGCAGCGCATTGGCCATCTGGGAAATGCTCACCAGCACATTCATTACGTACTTCTTCAACATTTCCAGCCCTCCTCAACTATAGCTCAAGCTCGCCCTATCCGTCCAGCGAAAGGCAAAATCCGTACTCCCATTCGGCCACAGGGAAGTCACATTCCCCTGGCTCGTAAAGTCCAGCCGCATAATCTGCCACACCGCCGCACTCTCCTGCGCACCCGCCTGAGCCTTCCCAAGATACGCAAGCGAATCACTCACCTGCTCAAACCGCACGGCGCCGGGCTTCCCCCGCACATACGCTTGCCCCTGCTCATCCACATCCCAGGCAAAGCTCTTGCCCTGGAGCAGTATGTCCTCCGCCATTACTTATCCAGCCCCCTCTTCTGCACCCGCATGAGGAACTCTTGCACCTCCGAAAGCGGAAAGACCAGGCCCACATCCCGCACCACCTTCAGCCGGTGCTCCACCTGCTCCACCTCCACCTGCCGACAGCCCTGGTCAAAGCACTCTACCCAAGTCCCGGGGCGCCAGTAGGGGTTCCGCTTTTTCACAAAGTACAGAGCCACCCCTTACTTCCTCCGCTTCTTCCCACCGCTCTTCTTTTTCTTCCCCTTATGCTTCATCATCTTAACCTCCCCCGCATAGGACTTCCCACCGAGAAAACAAATCCTCATATACTTCCCATCCCCCAGGCGCTTCGTCCGCACCCGCCCTCCCTTGCGCACGCACTCCTCAAAAGCCCTGGGCATCTTGCACACCTTCTACCAGATCGTAGGTGTACTCCATCTTCCCCACATGCCCCACTTCCCGCGACACATCGTGGTCCACAAAGATCGGCACCCCCGCAGCCTCCAGCCGCTCACAGAACGCCCAATCCTCCCCCACATAATCCCCAGTCTCCTCACTCCACCGGGGAGTGAACCAAGGCCGCTCACGCATTCCTTCCCGGCGAAAGAGCCGCAGGTCCAACAGCATCACACCCGTGCCCACTCGCCAAACCTGCTCAAGTCCCTTCGACTCCCGCGTAGTAACCACCGGCACATTCCCCTTCTTCCGCGCAGTGAAATTCGCCGGGAAGCTCTTCGTCACGATATTCGCAGCCACCACCATCTTCTGGTGGCCCATAAGGCGGTGGACAAGATCCGCCGGGAACGTCTGGTCACTGTCCAAGAAGAGCAAGTGCGTAGCCCCACCTTCCAAGGCCATCTCTACCAGCGCCTGCCGCATATTCGGCAGGATGCTTCCGCGCTTGTTATGCACCCTCAGCTGCGTCACCTTCCCATTGATCTCCGGATGCGCCGCCAGGTAATTCGTCATAAACACCAGCGCCATCCCGAAGTCCGCGCTCCACTCCTGCCCAGAGGGAATCGCCACTACCAAGCGATTAGTCTTCATCCTCTGCCATCCTCGTGAACTCGTTCTCCTCGGGCTTGATGCTCACCTCCTGCAGCTCCAGGTTTATGTCATACTTGGGCGCCTCAGAATCCTTCCCCATTTCACACTCACGCACCCCTTTGACCTTGCCCAGGATATTAAACCGCACCACGTTCCCGACCTCCAGCATTTCCATCTGGTCCTTAGAGATCTCCAGCGTCACCGTAGGCCGCCACTGAGGCGCTTCCTCAGCGATTTGCTCGGGCTTGACTTCGTGGGTCATTTCCCCGGTCGGTTTATCCATCATAATCCACCCCCTTTAATTAAAAGCTGGGGGACCGAAGTCCCCCAACTAGCCTCACACTACGAAGTTCCCCAAATACGCCATGGTCTTCTCATGGCGAATCTCCAGGCCCGCTTCCGTGAGCCATTGGCCCTTCAGCGAGTCCTGATCCGGCGGCTGAATGCCCTCCTGCGGCCGCGTGTCGCGCATGTAGCGATACACAATCGCAGAGGGATCGATGATGAACGCACTGTTCGTGTACGTAGCGTGCGTATTCAGCAGCGGATGGGTCCGCACGTAGAGCGTGCCCTGCGGCAGGATCCAACGCTGGAGCTGCATCCCGTAGGCCTTCAGCGAACCATCGAAGTTAATCCGAGTACTCGCAGAGTTCCGGGCCAGCTTGTTCAGCGAGTTCAGGAACCCGTTGCCCGCGAAGACGATCCGCTCATTCCCCGCATTCCCGGCATTGTAGTCGAATACCTTATAGGTATCATCCAGGAACACATCCTCCGTCGGGGTCGTGGTATAGACCTTGGAGTTCGTGGTAATGAAGTGCCGCAGCCCGCCGGTATAGCGCTTGGGCTTCGTACCCGAGGTGTCCTCGAAGGGCTTACCAAACAGCCACGCGAACTCCAGCGCCACCGAGTGGTCGAACATCTTCCGCTTCTTGTCATTCTTCAGCGGATCGCCCGTCCGGGTGCGCGTGATCTTCGCGGTATTGGTAATCTCATACGAGGTCTTGAAGATCTGACAATAGTTCGTCAGCTTCACCGGGTTCCGGGTGCTGCTATCCGGCGCGCGGGAGCCCTCCTCGTACACATTACCTACCTTGGTAAAGTACGTACCCGCAGGCACTGCCGCGGCAGTAGTTCCGGCAACACCCCGCTTGATAACAATAGCCGTATCATTGGTCACCGAGGACACTTCGACCAGCTCATTGCTATACACATCCGCATCCGCCGTCTCCACGAGCAGCACATCCCCCGGGACCAGGTTCAGACCCCCACTCACCAGCGTCACGTTCGTCGAGGCGGCGAGCAGGCCCGTCCCAGCTTCCTGAACCCGAATCGGATTCAGCTCCTCTTCCCACCAGCTAAACTCCGGGTCATCCACGGACTCGCTCTTCATCTTCGACATAAGCGCGGTCAGCGGCGCAGACCCATTGGGGTTTCGCCAGAGGATCATTTCCCGAAAGTTCTTCGGGCGCTCATCGACACCCCAATCCAGAGTGCCTCTCATACCAGCAATAGCCATTTTACAGCTCTCCTATCAAAGTGCATCTTCTGCCAGCAGCTCTTCCGCAAGCAGCTCGTACTCATTCTTCGGACGCTCCTTCGGCGGCTCATAGGTCGCACCCCCGGTAGCGGCAGGCTGCCTCGGCGGAGGATTCTGCGCCTCCTGCGCACCCTCCTTCCCAAGGGCCTCATCTGCCGCACCTGCGCGCTTGAGCAGCCCATCCAGGGGCAGCCGCAGCGCCACCCAAGCTTGCGCACCGATCTCCTTGATCGCCTGCTCCCGGGAGGCCTTGGGGTTCATCTGCCAGTACGCTTCCTTAATCCGCTGGATCACCGGCTGATACTCCTCCTTCGCCAGCTCCGGCCACTCCCTAAAGAAGCTCTCCCGCTCCTCATTAAGCACCCTTTGCTGCTCCAGAATCCCCGCGACCACATCGGGCAGCTTCGCCTGAATGGCCCCTACCACCTGGTCATACACGTCCAAGAATACATCCGCCACTAGCTGCGGAAGAACCTCGTTTGGGTTCATGAGCAAAGCTTCCGCCTGCTCATCACTCAGCCGAAAGCGCTCCGCGAGCTCTCGCCGCGCTTGCTCTCGCTGAGCTTGCAGGTCCTCGGGCGTCGGCTCTGGTGCCTCCGGCTCCTCGGGAACCTGCGGAATGTCCTGGGAAGTTTCCTCACTCTCCTGCGCTGCTACCTCCGGCTCAGGCTCCGGCTCCCCTTCCGGTTCTGGCTCTACTGGCGTCGCGGGCTCCGGCCCCTGCGCAGCGGGAGTCTCCTCTCCTTGCGCGGGCTCTGCGCCCTCCTGTGCCCCTTGGTCCTGAGGAAGCCCCTCGCTATCCTCGGCAGTGAACTCGCTGGCAAGTGCTTCCCACTCACCAGCCTCTTGTGAGCCTTCAGGGGCCTGTGCCCCCTCGGCAGGAACATTCGCGAAGGCCTGGCCCTCCAGCGGAATGGCCACACCCTCATTCGCCTGTGCTTGTGCTTGCGTCATCTTGCAGTGCCTCTCTTAGTTCATCGTATTGCTCCTGGAAGTCCTGAATTGCGAGCTGGGGCATTTGCTTGATCAGCTCAAAGGCCCCCACCTCACCTTTCAAGAACTCCATCTTCACGAGCCCATCCAGCCCTTCCGAAGGGGCCCGCATCGAGCGCACACGCGCTTGAATCTGCCCCTCCATTAGGTCAACCAGCAGGCCCCAACCCGTCGAGTCTTGCAGCTCCTGAAACGCCCGCAGCATTTTGCGGGCCTGTTCCATCTGCTCTCGGAGGCTGTCCTCCGACTGCTCTCTCTGCTCCTCTGTCACGTTGTCCTCCTAAGGGAATCAAGTTCCCGGCTTGTGCTTGTGCCTGCGCAATGTCGTCAGGCACTACGTTGATACGGAAGCGTTTGATGTTCTTGATGCCCCCGAGCTGGGCTACGTAGGCAAATATCTTACTCAGGTCATACTCCTGCGCAAGCTGCGGCATCTTCTGCATTTGCGCGAAGAGCTGGGTCCACATAGTCATCTGCGCGAAGCGGTCGATTGGCATAGTGCCATCGACGGGAACGAAGTCATACGCCCCGGAAATGCTATCCGGATCGACGGTGATGAACGGGTCCCGCTGGTCCATCACATCCCCGGCGAGCTTGAGGCGGAGCTCCGTGTCCATCCGCTGCTGGGTGTTCTGCAGGAGGCGCTGGGCCAAAGGCGCCCACCCCGTCGCGGAGAAGTATTCGCACTGGGTCTTCAGGCGATTCGCGCCGAAGGTATTACTCGACCTCACTTCAGTCGCGGTCTTTCGCCCGCCCTGGTTCAGCATCCCCATGATGTTATCCGTCACGCCGGTGACGCGCTGGATCATCTCAGAGACGGCAGCGGCATCCCGCATGTTGTTCTGCGTTACGTCGATGGTTTGGAGCTGGTGGATCATCGTCCGGGGATCTTGGCCATAGCCCGCTGGTTTCACGCGGATAAGACGCCCCGGAGCATCCTGCCGGAAGTCCTTCATCGTGATCCGAGAGGGATCATAGATAAACTGGCCATTGAGAATCTGCCGCACATTGAAGTAGTGCGAGTTCACCAGCCAATCCATCGTATTCTGCAGGGGCTCGATCATTTCCAGCATGCCCCGCTTGAACTGCCCATACGCCTCCATTTCGTATTCCAGCACGGAGAAAGGGAACTTGCCATGCAAGGCATCGAAGGGCTGGGACTCAATCACAATCGAGTCCTCCGCAACAGTGAACACCCACTTTTCCGGGTAGGTGCTGGAGCCTAGGCCCCAGTCGCGCGGGATGAGCTCCACGAACAGCTCCACCGCATCCACATAGCCAGGGCTCATGTTGTCGATATAGCCATCGACGGTGCTGAGATTGGAGGTGGTTACCTCGGGAATGCTCAGGCGCGGTGAGCCGGAATCCCGGTAGCCCTGATTCCCCTTCGCACTCGCGAGGCGTTTCTTGAGCTTCTTCAGCTCCTCCACATTGTAGAACTGCCCGCTCTCCGCCTTCCGCATCACGTCGTTCCAGGGAATCGACACGAAGCGCCCCGCGAACTCCCCTCGCTGGAAGTTTACCAGGGACACCCGCGGGTCAAAGAGAAAGTCCTGCGGGCGGACATTAAAGAGCTTGTTGCCAGTGTACCCCGGCACCCGCTTCGTACGCTTGACCTTCTTCGTCTTCCCTGCAATGGGAATCCCCAGGTACGTCACCTGCTCCTCCTCAATCGAGGCGACCTGGATGATTTCCTCCTCCCAGTACTCCCCCAGAATCCCCGTGCCATACTTCCCCGCATCCAGCAGCCACAGGAAGTAAGGCACCAGATGCTCCCCCACCTGCGTCTGGTAGTCCATGATGGCCTCGACTGCCTGGACCTGCTGCTCAGTCTCCCCGTGCCGCCCCGCGTATTGCAGCACTGGCGAGCGACCAAGGAACACGCTGACCCAGTACGTATGGGCCGCCATCAAGACCGCGTAGGAATAGGGAATATTCATGGTGGTGTACTGGGGCTCCCCATCCTCCCGCTTCACCCGGCGCTTGGCATCCACCTCAGTCTCCGGGATATACGCCATGAAGCTATCCTCTGCGTCCGCATACTCCTTCGTGCGGTTCTGGAGGGCGAAGCCCGCAGCGCGCACCCGCGTCAGCACGGCATCCAGAATCTTCTGGTGCTGCTCAGTACCATAGCGCAACTTTACCCCACTCACGGCGCGGTCCTCCATTCCAGCTGCTCCGGCAGCCCACTCTCGTCGATCACTTCAAAATCCCCCTCTAGGGTGATGCCTTCCAAGGCGGGGTTAATAAGCCCCATTGCAATGGTGAGGGCATCGAGCATATCGTCCCGTTGCCCGGTGGCGCCGGCCTGGAAAGCCCCATACTGCTCCTTCAGCTCAGAGTGCTCCCGCGCAAGGCTCAGGCGCCCGTTCGCCGCATAGCGCGTGATGGTCTGGATAATCCGGGTTTCCTTCTTCCGCTTATCCTCCACCGGCACGATGGTGAAGAACTGCCGGCGCCGCAGCATTTCCTTCTCCATATACCACTTCAGCATCCGCTGGAACAGCGTCGTCTCCACGCCCACAAGCATGGGACGCCAGCGCAGGGCGAGCTCGAAGAACTTATTCACAAACTCCTCCGGGTCCGGGCTCTTGGCGAGGTAGTATTCGCACACATAGATCGTCCCCTCCAGCACCCGGATGACCATGATAACTGCATCGTCCAGCTTCTCATTCACCCGCAGGGAGTTTCCATCCCTCGGGGGCGGAGTGGGATCGATGCCGATGTAGGTAATCCCAGCCTCCGGCGGCACTACATGCTCGCGAAGCCACTCCACCTTAAACGCCGCATTCTCCTGCGTGACGAGCTTGCACTCCATCTCCCGCAGCCACAGGGAAAGCTGGTTCCGCTGGATATGCGCCTCCTTTTCGCGGAGGAGCTCTTCGGTGCTCCAGCGCTCTGGCCACGCGCTCTCCCCGCGGGAGTCGAAGCAGCTAAACCTCACCGAGGCCCAGGAGGGGTCCCGCATCGTGCGCTCGCTTAGATCCTCCGGGTGCAGCGGAGTCTGCGCAAGCGCTATTGTCGCGTCCGGGGCCTCACTCGCTGGGGCTAAGGATTTGAACAAGGCCCCGTAGGTGAGATCTTCGATCTTAGCGCGCTGCTCCGGCGTCGCGGTGTTTTCTTCGTCCAGGGGGTCATCGAGCACGATCAGATCCGGCCGGTAGTCCTCCACATTCACCCCGCGGATGCTCCCTGTAATGCCCAGCGCAATTACGCGGATGGGAAAGCGCTCCACCCCGTGGAGGATTTCCAGCTCCGTCGAGGTCCACTTGCGCCCCTTTTGGAGCTGGAAAGTCTTAGCCCAGAAGGGATTGTACTCCACCGCCCGCATAAGCCACTCTACCGACTTCACTGCATGGTCCTGGGACTTCCCCACAAAGAGAATCGTGTGCGAAATGCCGTAGGCAATGCGCTTGGAAGTGAACAGCCGCAGCTTCGTCGTCTTTGCGCCCCCACGGAAAACCTGGAAGCTTACATAGCGGTTCCGGGGGTCGTCCAGCACCCGGTCCATCTCTCGGTGGAACTCCGGGGAGGGCTGGCGGCAGGTCTTCGGAAAGAACACCCGCCCATAAAGATCCGAGTCCACCGCAGCGAGCTGGACCAGCTCCGCCGGATCGAGTTGTTCCACCTGCGCGTTCAAATGCTTCCTCTCCCCTAGGGCGCCCAGATATGCACGCTAAACTGCCCCGCCTCGGCCCCCAGGGGGCTCTCCCGCAAGCGCACCGGCTCCGGGAAGGCGGTGGCACAGTCGTACCACTTAACCAGCTCCAGGGGCGCATGCGCCCACAGGTCCGGCGGGAACACTGCCGCAAGCACGGGCAGGTAGAGCCACTTCAACTGCCACCAGGCATCCGAGGTGTGCTGGAGCTTAATCTCCACCACCACAAGCTTCCCCTCTTGCGGGAGGATGAGCAGGCCATCCGGCTGGCAGAAGCGCACCTTTGACTCCCCGAGGCATTTGAACTGAAACCAGGGCCCGGGAACGAATGCCTCCGGGAAGAGGCCCTCCAGGTACTCCTTCGCTCTTGCCTCATAGCGAAGCCCCTGGCCCCTTCGTCCCTTCAGGCGCTTCCTTCCCCGCGCAAATGCCGGGGGCTCTTCCAGGGGCCGCGCCCACTCAATCGCCCCGGCTAAGCGTAATCGTGACGGCGGCAGGAGCACGGGGGAGGCTTTGCTCCCGCGCTTCCGCCCGCTCTGCTTCCGCATCCACTTCCCCCTGAGCAGGGTCTGCGTCCTCCCCTGCAGTTAGCAACTCCCGGCGCTCTTGCACCAGGGCCCCTTCGGATTCCTCCGCCGCGCGCTTGAGGGCCCGCATCCGCTCGCGCGCTTCCGCCAGTGCATCCGCATCTACCATGTAGTAGTTGTTCTGCTGATTCTGCTGCACCACCGGGGTGCCGGGGAGCTTCGAGGGCCCAAGGCCCGCGGCCTTCAGCGCCATCTCCGTCACGTCCGCCACGTACTCCCGATCCCCCTGCGGGTCCGCCGCCTCTACGGCCTCGGAGAGCTTATCCACCGCCATCGCCGCGAGACCGAGCACCTGCTCCCGCAGCGGCAGCACGGTCGCCCCGAAGAGCTTCTCCTGCTTCGCCCGGAGCTGCTCCTGAAACGCATCCGAATGCACCACCACAGAGAGCCAGGCCCGGCTCACTCCGAAGTGCTCCGCCACCTGCCCCATCCGCAGCGTTGGATTCGCCAGCATGAAGTCCATAATCGCATCATGCTTCACGCGCACCTTCTTCAGCACGGGCTTCTTCGCCCGCCGGGGCCTCCCGTCTTTGCGAAGGCCAAAGGGGGCCTCGGGGGCCGTGCCTTCGTTCCACTTGTCCTTTCCATCCAGCATTACGTGCGGGTCCACATTTGGGTTTTGGATTGGGGGACTTATAGCATGGGCGGGGCGGGGTGTCAATGGGGATGGGGCAAGAGTAATTTTCCGATCGCTTCTCAATTTCCCTGTGCGCTCCCGGAAGTGGTCATTCCGTGACGAAGGCACCCCCGGGCCCAGGGGGGATGGCCCCCTCAGCGGGTAGGCGGAGGGCGGGGGCGGAGGGCGGATTAATAGAACTAATCCACCCCATTAAAACATTTTGGGCAGCTCCGGTTGCATTTTCCGACCGGTTTGCTATCATATCATCGTGGCCGGACGGTTCGGCCACCGGGGCGCAGCCCCGCCGCTCTTTACTAACGAGGAGGTATTACTATGGCATCACGTGAGCGCGTGATTGTATGGACGCCCCTGACGGATGGTCAGGGATGGAAGGTAGACGTCCTCGGTGCGGGTGGCTTTGAGGTTACCCGGGAGGAGGTGCAGGACGTCTGGGACCAGCTCGCCCTTCATGGATTGAAGCAAAAAGTGGGGGATGCTGCGGCGAAGGAGGCCGGGGCGAGTGCGCAGGAGAAGCTCGCGTCTATGATGGCGGTGGTTGAGCAGCTCAAACGCGGGGAGTGGAACGCCCGCGGAACGGGTGGGCTCATCGTCGAGGCCATCGCCCGGGTGAAGGGCCTCTCCCTCGAGGAGGCGATGGAGCGCTGGCAGGGTCTCACGGAGGAGGAAAAGGCAGCAGTGCGGAAGCATCCGCTGGTCAAGAAGGCCGAGGCGGATATCCGGGCCGAGCGCCTCGCGGCCGCCGCGCAGGATGCGGCGGAGTTGGCGATCTAGGGATGGTACCGGGCCAGGGATGGCCCTTTCTTTTGGTAACTGCGAGGAGGGAACATTATGGCTTTGATATTCGCGACGTCGCTGGACAAAGCTGCAGCAAAGGCCGGGCATTGTGGTTTGACAAAGGAACGGAGGACCACCTTAAGGCAACTGGCTAAGAACATAGACATATACGCGATGCTAGACAGCAAGGGCCAATGGGTCTTCCGGTCCGACAGTTACGCTATTCTAGAGCTAATTCGAGCTTTTGGACCTGGGTACGTTGCTATGGAATCGGCAGACCCCACACCTGCGGGGCAGTGGTCGGTGGTGTTCAACTGGCCCTGGGACTAGGACCGCCCGCAAGCGAGAAGGGGAGGCAGAGATGCCTCCCCTTTCTTTTTGCCCCTGGGGCTTGGGAAGCCCAACAGTGCAGGGGCGAGGGTGCGCAAGAGGGGCGTCCCTGCCCCTTCGCATGCGCCCGCTTAGAGCGGCAGGTCCGCCGCAGCCTCCTCGCCCTCCGCCTTGGCGCGCTCGGCGGCCTTGGCCGCGGCCTCTGCGCGGTAGCGGGCCAGGATGGCCTTGATGCGGGGGTGCTTCCGCAGGGCCTTCCGCTCGTCGTCGGACATGCTTTCCACCTTCTCCATTGCAGCTTCGATGGGCTGCCCTGCGGCCTCTGCGAGCGCCTTGGCGAGCTGGGTGACGCGACTGCCGCCCTGGCCAGGAACGCGGGTGGTCCACTTGCCCTCGCGCAGGTTCGCATAGACTTCGGAGGCCAGCTTCGGCGCCTCCTCCGGCTCGGCGCCGGCGTAGGCATCTCCGAGCTTTTGCTTCAGGCCGTGGATGGCCAGCTTGAGGCGAATCTCCTCCGGGAGTTCGGCCAGGGAGGCCTCGAGAATGTCGCCAGTGGCAAACTCGAAGCGGACGCCATTTTCGATATCGGTCTTGTTTGCGATTTTGGAAGCCATCTTGGTTATCCTCTTGGTTAGTTGAGAAGGGAGGGGGCTGGGTCGCCCCCATCGCACGGCCAATTATACACGCGGCGGCGGGATTGTCAAGCGGCGGAAATGGCGGGATGGGGCGGGTGAGCTGGGTTCCCTATAATGGCGTGAAATGGCGGGATGGGCCCATGCCCTATGCAGCACCATATCGGCGTGATTTGGCGGTATGGCCACCCGCCCCTGCAGCAGCCTATTTTTTGGCGGGATATAGCCTATACTAGCCTGCTCCGACGCATGATGGCGTAATTTGGCGGTATGGGGTCTCTCTATATAGGGGGGTTTTTTTTTCTCTCTTCCAGACATACACAGCGGGCGGGCCCGGGACATACCCCATACCGCCATTTTACGCCATCACGCCGTTTTCCAGTGCTTGACAGCCACCCACGCCCCGCATATAATCCGCCCCACAACCACCCACCCACCCATCGGAGCTTCCCCCATGCCGAACAAGCACAGATCCCACGCAGGAAAGTTTACTCGCTCGGTGCTGCTGAGCGCCGGGGATATCAGGAGGGGAGGGGTTAGCTTGGGGAGGTTTATCAAAGGTGGGAAAGCCCTCCAAGCGCGCGCCCGTCGAGAGGGGCAAGCTGACGCGCTCAAGCGCGCAGGGGAAAGCCACTGCCGCATCGTGCGTGTGGAGCCGGGGCATCCACCCCCCTTCGGCAGGGGTTACGTGAATCGGAAGGGCTGGAGGATGCATCTTTCGTACCTGGGGAGGGACTTCGAAGTTCCCGCAGTGGCCGTGGCCTTCTGGGGGGATTCAGCTCACGCCGCCGCAAGGTGGTTGGATGGCTTCCGCCTAAGGCGCCTTTGCGGAAAGGCCGGGTGCTTGGAGCCTGCGCACTTCTATGAATATCACCCAGAGATGCAGAGACTAGAGGAGGACTCGCACATGACGCCTAAGCTGATACATCAACTCTTCGCCACCGCCGCAGAGCGAGGGGAGGCAGAAGTCGCCTTTCGCAAGCGCGGTTCCGCCATGCACGCGAGGTTTCAGCTCTACGCATGGAGGAAGAAGCACAGAGAGCGGAACGGGCTGGAGGAAGGCCTAGGTCCCTGGGATGGAGTGCAGGTCAGCATTCGAGAAGAAGGCGAGCGTTGGGTTGTGCGCCTGGAGCAAGATGAAACCGAAGTGCTTTGCGAGCTTGTAGACGTGGAACCCCTCCAGAAAGAGCCCCTGGAGGTTCCCCAGATCAGCATAGCTGCCCCGGAGATTACCCTCGAGGAAGCAGAGCGCCTCAGGAAGCTCGTCCAGGAGCGCAGGGCAAACGCCCCCGGAGACGAACCACTTGGGGCACCCCAGCTCGAAGGCCAGGATCCTTATATTAGAGCCTTCATCGAGAGTACCTCTTCGCAAGCGCACCGGGATGGATCCAAGAGCGAAAACGCACAGCCAGACGCTCAGCCAGACTCCCCTGAGCTCAAATCCATCGAAAAGGACGGAATAGTGTGGCAGCCCAGCACCTCCGGCCTTCGCGGCAGGCCCCCTCAGACCGAAGCCGAGCGCCAGGCGCTGGAGGAATACAAGCGCACCGGCAGGTCCCGGGCAGTGCCCCTCCGGCCTTCGGAGGCAGAGGAAGAGCAAGAGCAGGGCCAGGGCCAAGAGCAAGACCAGGGCCAAGGCACCTAAGCCCGGCCTTGGCCGGGACCAAGTGATGCCCAAGCGCCCCTGCGCACCCGCGCACCCGCGCATGCACACTGGAATTGGTCCTCGGCAGAGGTTGACACCGGGCGGATTATATGCAATAATCCGACCATACCCACCCACAACCAACGGGAGAACCCCAGATGCCACAAGAAAAACCAAGCGACCCATTCGCCGCCCTTGTTGCGGAAGCCCTCGCGGAAGCGCGCAGGGCCAAGCCCACGCGCATGCGCGCCAAGAGCACCAAGGGCACCAAGAAGCCCAAGGGCAAACCCTACTCCCAGCGCCCCACCATGCGCGGCTTTGCGAATCCTACCGAAGGGAACGAAAAGCCCACCTGGGCCACAAGCCCCTGGACCACCGAGGCCCTCGTCCTCCTCATCCACAAGCGCACCTGCACCCAGTGCGGCACCTCCTACGAAGCGCCCGAGGGCCTCTTCATCCAGCGCTCCCGCCTCCTCCCTGGCGCGCGCTTGGACAGCCACCTCGAGCGCATCACGCTCGACCAAGCCCGCGGGGTCTACCCCCACCTGCCCCGCCGGCGCCTCGTCCGCCCTTTGCGCGTCCCCGCATGCGAGCTCTGCTTCGACACAGAGGAAACCCTCGCCCACATCGCCCGCGCGCAAGCGCCCTTCGGATGGCAACCCGAGCTGCCCCTCGGGGCCAGCGCAAGCGCCGCCAAGGCCCCAGAGCTCCTCCCCGCCCCTTCCAGCACCCAGGAGACCTAAGCCATGACAGACATCGTAAAAGTCGGCCCCATGCGCAAGCTGCCCTACGCTATATGGGCCTGGAAACTCTTCGACCACCTCCCCACGTCTACAAACGCACAAGATCCCCTCTACTCCTTTTGGCACCCCACCGCCCGGAAAAGTTTAAGTTTAGCCCAAAATTATGGCACCTACCGCTGTTACACCCCCGGTCGTCCTTCGCTGGAATCCCCCAAGGGCCTCGGCTTCTTCTGCTACCACTCCTTCGCAGACTACCTGTTCCAGCAACACGGCCATTGTACCAGCCACTATATGCGCAAGCACCGAACCCATACCTTAAAGCAAAACGGCCACCTCTGGCTCATCGCCATCCCCAAGGGCACACCCGTCCGCACCTGCTGGGACACCTTCATGGAGCGCTCAGCGCTCCTCACCCACGCCCTGGTGCCCCTCGTGCCCCTCCGCGGCTTTTACTCCCTGCACAAAGTCTCCCTATGGGTCAAGCACCACTGGAGCCAGGCAGAGGCCCATATTCCCTCTTACCCCGAACTCATCCGCAAACAGGAGGCTTCCAAATGTGCCAGATAACCCACCTCAGCCCTTGGCAAACCCTTCCCTATGCAATATGGGCCTGGAAGCGCCTCGCGCCTGGGGCTTCAGGTCCAGTTTCCTGGACACATCCCTGGCAAAGGGCACACCTCGCACTCCCCAACGCCCAGGGCCGCGGCCAGCAGTATCACTACGCCCGCCGATTCATCACCCGCGAGCTCCCCGGACGCCCGGGCCTGTTTTGCTTCTACTCCCTCTGGGAAGTGCACAATGAATCCTGGGAGGGCCCCCCATTTTGCCTCCCCTCAAACACCTGGCTCATCGCCATCCCCAAGGGCACCAAGGTCCGCCGGGCCTGGAACGGCCCTGAGCCAGTAGCCCTTCTCACCCGCGCGCTAGTGCCCCTAGAACCCGTGGATGCGTTCTTCCCTGACTACACCACGCGTACGAACTACCAAGCCCTCCGCAAGTGGGCCCAGCGAACCTTTCACGCCTACCAACAAAAGGAGCACAACCATGCCTAAGCTTTCAAAAACCCAAATCTGGACCCTTTGGGGCCTGGACGCGACCCTTTCCACCCAGCACCTCCACGACGGCCGGACCCTCCGCGCCCTCAAGCGACGGGGCCTCATCGCCGCCGCCTACTGGGTTGGCGGACCTGCCCGCTGGGCCATTCGCCTCTCAGCGGCCGGGCGCAAGCTCGTCGGTGAGCTCCACGGCCTCTCCCCAGCAACCCTGGACCAACTCTAAGGAAGCCATCCCAATGCCTAAGTCCATCACAGAACTCCAGCTCGAATCCGAGCTCATGGCACTGCTCGACCACATCGAGCAGCTCGACGCACGCATCCGCGCGGAGCTCCCCTCCGAGCTCCTCTTCACCCACTCCGGCTCCCCTAACTTGCAGCACCTCTGGGGAGCCATCTTATTCAACCTCGCGCAGACCCGCGCAACGCTGCGCGCATTCCGGCCCAAGGAGGACCCCTCGTGACCGCTAAGCGAAAGACCCCACCCCACTTCCACCGTGTCCGCACGTGCTACGACTGCAAGTGGTGCGTAGTCCAGACCGCCCCCGACGGCGCCCTGGGCCCCTACCGCTGCTCGCGCTACCGCGTGGAGCTCTCGGACTATGAAGCCGAATGCTACCGCTGTGACAACCTAGAGGAGAGCCGCTGATGAAAAACCTCCACCTGACCTCCCCCGGCGAGGACGCCCGCTTCACCCTCGACGCCCTCTTGCTCTGCTGGACCACAGCCATCGCCATCGCCGTCTGGACCCTCCAAGGGCCCATTCCCCACTTCGCCCAGGGCCTCTGGCTCATCTCCGCTCTCGCGCTCACTGCCGGATGGGTTGCCCTCTTCGAGTGGGCCTTCTGGCTGTGGAAGGACAGCGCGGAGGAGGGCAGGGATTGACACCGGGCGGGTAATGTGCCATAATCCGCCCCATCAATAACCCAACCCAGAGGACCACCACCATGCCCAAAGGCCGAAAACCCTACCGCATCCCCCCAGTGGAGAAAAAGCTCTCTCTCCCTGGGGAGGTCGTTACGCAAGTCGAGCTCCTACTTGCAGACCCCCTAACCGGCCGCCCGCGTCACGGCGCTTGGTCCCGCCTATGCACCAAGCTCCTCCGCGCGTGGCTGGCCGAGCAACGCAGGCCGGCTAAAAACAATCCACCTGAAGGAGACCAGACATGAGTGCCACCGACGCAGCCCAGCGCATCAACGACCTTCGGCGCAAGGTCCTGGAAGGCTACGAACTCACCCGCGAGGAAGTCGCCGAGGCCATTTCCCTCCTTCGCCAGAGCCGCGCGCAATCCCTGGAGGAAACGAAGAAGCGCACGGAGCCCATCGACCTCGATGCGCTCTTCGCAAGCGACCCGAAGAAACCGGAGGCCAGCGAATGACCGCGCACAGGCACCCTGAGGACTTTTCCCCTTCCCTGCGAGAGCTCGTCCGCCAGGCCGCCCACGCGCCCGTCGTGCTCCGCTTTCCTTCAGAGAGCGAGGCCAAGCGCCTGCGCGCCCAGTTCTACGCCTACCGGGATGCGCTCAGCGCAATGGGATCCTTCCCCGAGAGCCCCTACTATCCCGATTGGCTCCACGCCAAGGACATTCGCACGGAACTGGAGGTATGGTCCACCCGAGTCACGCTTACCTTTACTAAATAACCCAACCGAGGAGGTAGCACTGCCATGAGCGCGCTATACAAGAGCATAACCCTGCATCGAACCTATGCAAACTACCACTACTATAACCTAAGCGACTCCCCACCCCGCTTGTGGCTCTGTGGGTCCTTGCTAGTCGCAGAGCAGGGCTACCAATACGAAACCCTTCCCATGGCAATCCTTCTCGAAGCCTCCACTGATCCCTTCGTGGAAGTCCCTGGAGCGCTCCAAGGCTGGATACAAGCAGATCCTGAAAGCATCATTCCCCTGAGCGAACGCAAGGGCTTCCTGAGCCGCTATTACTACACCCACGGCCTGGAACGCTACAGCGAAGAGGGCCGGCCGGAGTATACTTTCACTCGCTTAGCCCGATGGCTCAATGACTTCGGGGAAGCCAAGATCCACTTCACCATCACCCCCCTGCCGGAGGGCCAAGACCATGCCGCATGATCTCCAGCTAACCTTCCCCCAGGGCATCGACAGCACGATGCGAAAGACCTTCGTGGCTTGCCCCACCAAGTTCCTCTATGAGTACTGCTACAACCGCCGCAAGGGCGAGCCCGGCCCGGACCTCCACGCGGGCAAGGCCTTCGCCGCCGGCCTAGAGGCCGCACGCCTTGCGCACTGGCGCGACGGCCTCCAGCCGGACGAAGCCCTCGCGGAAGGCATCAAGGCCCTCATTGCCGAATGGGGCTCCTACGAGCCCCCAGAGGACCACCCCAAGTCCCTCCCCCGCATGGTGGGGGCCCTCGAGGCCTACTTCTCCCACTACGGCTGGGCCACGGACCATATCCAGCCCCTCATGCAAGAGGGCAAGCCCGCCGTGGAGTTTTCCTTCGCCATCCCGCTGCCAGAGACCCACCCAGAAACCGGCGAGCCTCTTCTCTACACCGGGCGCTTTGACATGCTCGGCCTGTACAACGGCTCCATCTTCGTCGTGGACGAGAAGACCACCAAGCAGCTCGGGGCCTCCTGGAGTCGCCAGTGGAACATGCGCTCCCAGTTCACCGGCTATTGCTTCGCCGCAGAGGAATACGGCTACCCCGTCGCGGGTGCAATCATCCGGGGCCTCTCCATCCTCAAGACCAAGTACGGCCACGCGGAGGCCATCCAGTACCGCCCAAAGCACGTGATTGACCAGTGGTACAAGCAGCTCATCCGGGACATTCGGGAGATGAAGGAGGCCTGGCGTCACGCCCCCAAGGAGCACTGGGACCTCGCCCTGGACGATGCCTGCTCGCAATACTTCGGCTGCGTCTTCGAGCGCGTGTGCCTCCAGCCACCCGAGCAAAAGCTTAGCGTACTCGCAGAGGACACCATTGAATACGTCTGGGATCCACTCGCAGAACTGAAACCTCAGGAGGGAGGAAAGTGAAAACACCAGCGCAAAAGCTAGGATATTTCAAAGGGCAGCGTTTTGTTGTAACCGATAACAGCAGAGATGGTGCCTTCGGTAAAGGCAGCGTAGTTGAATTGTATAAAGATGACGGGACAGACTTCCCACTGTTCAAACTTATCACAGGCGCCTGCAACTATCGCCACGTAGATGGCGCTGATGGAGCGTATCTCCACTTAGATAAGGTCAAACCTTTAGCCGGCCGGCAAGGCCTGCAGATGAAGTACTTCGTTCTCGAGCCCGAAGGCAACGATATCTACGCTCAAGCCAGTCGAGAAGCTTTGCTCCATTATGCAAAGGTTATTGCAGAAGCAGACTCTGAGTTGGCTACTGAGCTCCTAGCTTGGGCACGCAGGGAGGAAGCCAAATGAAGCCCCAATACCAATACGAAGTCCAAAGCCACGACACCACGCTCGTGCTCACCCCCAAGCGCAGCCAAGCCCTCGCTGTGTTCGCAAAGGCCAGGCGCGCAAAGCTCTTCCGCCTTTGCGTGGATACGCAAGTGAAACACCTGCAAGAGGAAAAGTAGAATGCTAGAAGACCTCTTCGCTTTTCTTATCAGTTTAAGCTTGGGAGCTCTTTTGAGCTTTGCACTTTCCTGGCTGATAACCAAAGATGAACCCCTAGGCCCATGAAATGAGGAGAAATGATATGATTAAGTTCGAAACAGTTACCCAAGAGAATCGGCCCGTCGTGACGGGCAAAGTTCACCTTGATGCTGACGGGGACCTTGTTCTGTTGGTCTTAATCAACGATAGGGAGATCCCTCTTCTATACATTGACCGCAAAACAGGCCATCTAAACGGCTTCCGCCTGCCACAGCGGAGTCTTGCCGCTTTGCATGAAGCAGGCTTTAGGACAAAAGATGGTCGGCTTTGTGTAAAAGGACTCGCGTCAGTTAATTAGATTCAGCGGCGTGAAGCTGGCTGTGTAGCGAGGGGCGGCAATGCCGCCCCGTCGGTTGAAGTCCGGCCAGCCAGTGGATCGCCGCCCCCTTTATAGGAGATAAGTAAATGCCCACACACAATCCCCCAATGGCCAAGTGGCCGTCCCGCGTCTGGTTCCGCACGGCGAGCGGTAAGTGGGCCTCTCGCCGCCCTTCACGCCAGGACCGCCAGGACCGCTTGGATTTCCAGTGCCAACGGCCGCATTGGCTTATTTTCCACTCAGAGGAGGCCTAACCATGAAACCATCCCGATGGGTAGTTGACCTGCCCGAGCGTACCAAGTTGTTCTCCGACAACAGCGTCAGCGGGCATGCTCTGCGACGGGAAACACGCTTTATCGTCATTCACGCCATCGGTGAATACATCGACACCGGCAAGCCCGGCGAGGGTTCCCAGTACTGCGTAGATTTCCTCCGCGCTCGGAATGAGTTGCCTCACTATTTCCTCACGCCCAGCGGCATCGTCCTCCGCGCTTGGCACCACTCCCGCCTGGCCAACCACGCTCGGGGCTATAACTCCAGTTCCATCGGCATTGAGCTCATGCTCCCTGGCCACTGGACCTATGAGACCTTCGCCCAAGAGCTCACCGCCCCGGTACCCGAGCATCGCTTGGAAGATGTCCCCCGCCGCCTGGACTCCCTCTATAAGCTCATTGGGGAGCTCCTGGCGCTCTACCCCCAGGCACGCATCGTAGGCCACTGCGAGCTCGACCCCACCCGCAAGGTGGACCCGGGCCAGTACGTCATGCTCTCATCCCTGCGGACGAAGTTCAAGCAGCCCCGATGGGAAGGGGAGGGCGGTAAGTGAGTGTGGTAATGGGGGCGGGTAATTATCAATTACCCGCCCGCTACCCTACCCTCTGGTTCCACCGAGGCCACCTGCTCGGCCAGGGCCGCGCGAGTGACCACTCCTACGCTGGCACCCTGGCGCCCCCCTTTTCCATCGCCTATGGATGCCAGCGCTGCGGGGACCTCTGGGCCCGCATTGTGGTGGAGGCGCAGACGCAGTGGCGCTTCATCCCCCGCCTGTGCGATCGCTGCGGCGGCGGCGCCCTCTTGCCCTTTGAGCCCTGCTATTCCGCGGACCTACCGCCCGCTGTAGCGGCGCACGAGCTCTTGTCCCTCCCCGCCCAGCGCGGGAGCTATGAAGCATTCCTAACCACAGGAGGATCTTAAATGACCCAGCAATCTACCCTCCCAGGCACCACTACCATGCTTGTCGGCCCCACGGGAACCGGCAAGACCTATTCCATCCGCACCTTCATCGACGCGGGTATTACGCCCTTCGTGCTCTTTACAGAACCCGGCATGCGTACCCTCAGCGATATCCCCTGCGAGCACTTGCACTTCAAATACATCCCGCCCGCGAGCCCTTCCTGGGATGATCTCTTAGAAAACGCCCGGAAGATCAACACTATGTCCTTCAAGGCCCTCACCCAGATGGGGGACATGGGCAAGCAGAAATACGGCCAATTCCTCCAAGTCCTCACCGCTATGAACAACTTCACCTGCGACCGTTGCGGCCAGTCCTTCGGGGACGTTGCGCAGTGGTCCACCGACAGGGCCATCTGTATCGACTCCCTCAGCGGCCTCAACATCATGGCTATGGACATGGTAGTGGGAGCGAAGCCAGTCAAAGCTATGGGCGACTGGGGTGTAGCGATGGATAATCTCGAGCGCTTCCTCATGGCGACGACGACGAATCTCCGCGCGCACTTCGTCCTCACAGCCCACCTCGAGCGGGAGCAAGACGAAGTCACCGGCGCGATTCATCTAATGGCCTCCACCCTCGGGCGCAAGCTCGCCCCGCGCCTCCCCCGCTTCTTTGACGATGTGGTGCTCTGCCAGAACAAAGAGGGCAAGTTCTCCTGGGCCACGGAGGCCGTTAACGTGGATCTCAAGTACCGCAACCTTCCCCCCGGAAAGGAACTTCCCCCATCCTTCCAGCCGCTCATTGAAAGCTGGAAATCCGCGGGCGGAGCCATCACCCCAACAGAGGAGGAATAGCCATGCTTGTGCGTAAGCTCACCTGGGCCTTCATCGCCCTTGTCATTTCCGCAAGTGCCCTCGCCATCTACTGGGCCGCCAAGCGTAACATCACGGCGAATGAATACTGCCTTTCCCGCTATAAATCCCCCGCCCAGTGGATCTCCGGGCGCTATTACTGCCGCATAGCCAGAAGGGGCCACGTGGTCTATTGGCCCGCTGGGGAGAAGTGAGGCAGTGCTTGACACCGGGCGCGTGGGGTGGCATAATTCGCCACGTTGCCATATGGCAACACTTCCTTTCCGTAAAACCGAAACCAAGAGGAACCGCAAATGTTTGATACCGAAAGCTTCCTGAATCAGCAAGTCGAAGGGGAAATGTCCACTGAGTTCACGCCTGTGCCCGAAGGCGAATACACCGGCATCATCAAGGACGTGAAAGCTCGGCAGGCAAAGGACTCTCACTTGATGGATGTGGTCTGGGAAATCGACGATGAAGAGGCGCGCCAAGTCACCGGCATGGAGCATCCCACCGTGCGCCAGACTATCTTCCTGGACCTGACGGACAATGGGGGCCTGGACCTCGGCAAGGGCAAGAACATCGCCCTGGGTCGCCTTCGCGACGCGCTGAACCAGAACGGCCCTGGCGCGTGGAGCCCTGCGATGCTCTTGGGCCAAGCCGCGAAGGTCCGCGTGGAGCATCGGATTTACGAAGGCCGCACCTACGCCGATGTGAAGGGCGTAGCCAAGCTGTCCTAACCCCCTCCCGACCACACCTCCTCGTGTGGCTGGGGGATGGCGCAGGCGCACCATCGCAAAACTCCCGTCTGTAGAAAGGGCGCCTGCATTTCCCCAAGGGCAGGGAGGGTTCTCCTCCCTGCCTTTTCTTTTGCCTAGGAGAACTGTGATGGAAGAAGAACCTCTGCCGAAGCCAACTATCGACTGGAAACCTCCAGAGATACAGGCCCGTTTCACTCTCTCAGAAACCGCCCAGGCGCCCAAGCGTATGTCCTCAGGCGCGGCGGCGTGGGATCTTTTCGCTGACGCCCCCGAGCCGCCCCTGGGCTCTTGGATCTGCGCCCAAGGGAAAATCACCACCATTTCCACTGGGGTGCGCTTGGAGCTGCCCAAGGACACCTTCGCCCTGATCCTCCCCCGCAGCGGCCTCGCCGCCAAGCGCGGTTTCACCATCGTGAATGCCCCAGGGCTTATTGACAGCGACTACCGTGGGGAGCTGAAAGTCATCGCCACCCTCCTGGGACCGGTGAATGCGTATTGGGAGGTGGCCCCAGGCACGCGCATTGCGCAGCTTCTCATCCTTCCGCAGGAGCGCATTTCACTCCTACGGGCGCAAGAGCTCACCCCCACCGCCAGGGGTGAAAAGGGCCTGGGCTCCACCGGGGAATAACACTGCCAAAGGAACAGCTATGGAAACAATAAAACTCTCTGATATAATCATCAAAAACCGCCAGCGCCGGCACTTCGACGAAGCCGAACTGCAGAAGCTAAGTGAAAGCATCCGCACCAAGGGCCTCCTTCACCCCCCGGTGCTGCAAAATGACGGCAGGACACTCGTAGCCGGCGAGCGCCGCCTCCGCGCAATCAAGCTCCTCTATGACCTAGACATTCCCATCAAGTGCCACGGTCGCGAAGTCCCCCTCGGGGAGGTCCCCTTTACCCGCATTGGGGAGCTCTCGCAGGACGATCTCATGGAAGCCGAGCTAGAGGAAAATGTCCTGCGGCAGGATCTCACCTGGCACGAGCACGCCCAGGCAGTGAAGGCCCTCCATGAGCTGCGCTCTCGCCAAGATCCCCAACACACCGTAACTGCAACGGCCAGCGAAATCCTTGGCCGCCGTGCGCAGGGAGCCCAAGTGCATAATACCACTAAGGAAATCCTGGTGGCGGAGCACTTAGACGACCCAGAGATTGCCACTGCTCCCTCTCTCCAAGAGGCCTACCGCCGCCTCCGACGCAAGGTGGAAGAGACCCACAAGGCCCAACTTGCGGAGCAGTTTAGCCAGGAGAAAGTTCCCCATCAAATCTTCCTAGGGAAGTTCCAGGATAACCTCCCCGCCCCTGGGACCATTGATGTAATCCTCACAGACCCTCCCTACGGTATCAACGCTGACGACTTCGGCGGCATGAACCCTGCAGGCCACGGCTATGAGGATTCGCCTGAGTATTTCCGGGAAGTCATCACCCAGTTCGCAGAAGCCTCCGCCCTCGTAGCCAAGCCCGCCGCACACCTCTATTGCTTCTGCGACTTCTCCCGGTTCCCCTACCTAAGCGAGCTCTTCACTTCCCACGGCTGGACCCCGTGGAAGCTCCCGCTCATCTGGGCCAAGAATCCCAACTTCGGCCCGGTGCCCCTTCCCGACCATTCCCCCAGACGCACCTATGAGTGTATCCTCTACGCTTGGCGGGGGGACAAGCCCCTCCTCGCAATCCACCCAGATGTAATCTCCCTCTCCCAAAGCTCCCGCCCACGCTTTGCCGCTGAGAAGCCCCCAGAGCTTTACCTAAACCTCCTGCGAAGGAGCGCCCGCCCGGGAGATTCCCTCTGGGACCCCTTCGCAGGCTCCGGCCCCATCATCCCCGCAGCAAATACCCTTGGCGCAACAGCCTGGGCCTCCGAGCTTCTCGAAGAGAAGCACCGTTACATCCTCACACGATTGGAAGAGAAGGTGGGGGATGAGCTGGAGGAATTGTTTTAGGGGGCGGATTTTGGGCCGTTTGGTTTGGTGCCGTTTGGGGGCCGGGAAAACGCCAATAAAATCAATAGGTTAAGGGCCCTTGTAATAGCATGTAATCCGTGTTACAATGTATTATATGCCGTTATACGCTATTACACAGCACCCACGGGGGCCATCCCCCACCGGCATAGCATATAAACCCGCATAACCAATCGGAGGCCTAAGCCATGCCAAAATGCCCTCACTGCCACAAGGAAATCCTGCCACAGCAGGAGCGCGCTTGCGTGTGCCCTCAGTGCTTTGAGGAGTTCATGCCCAAGCGCGCGAACCAAAAGTTTTGCTCTCCGGAGTGCAGGACTGCGTTTCACAACAATAAACTGATGGAGAAATACTATGAGGCAAAGCAAGAGCAGTAACCCCCTCCCCACCCAATCCCCGCCCGACGGCCCCCGCGATGCCCCCATCCTCATCGTGGGCGAGGCCTTCGGCGCGGACGAAGCCCTCCGCGGCAAGCCCTTCGTCGGCCCCGCGGGGCGCGAGTTAACCCGAATGCTCCACGATGCAGGCATCGCCCGCACGGACTGCCTCATCACCAACTTGGTAAATGCCCGTCCCCCAGCGAACAACATCCGCATTTGGTTTGAGAAGTGGACCAAAGCCGAGCGGATTCCCGGCCCCATTGTCCAAGAGGGCCTTAGGCGCCTGCATGCGCTTATCCAGGAAGTAAAACCAAAGCTTATTATCGCCCTAGGCGAAACCGCCCTCTGGGCCCTCTCCGGCAGGACCGGCATCATGGACTGGCGCGGGAGCCAGCTTTGGTACAAGGACTCCCAGGGCAACCCCATTGCCAAGCTCGTCCCCACCGTCCACCCTGCCGCGGTGCTCCGGCAGTGGTCCTGGCGCTTCCTCGCGGTCCATGATCTCAAGCGCGCACGTGCGTGGGCCTTCGAGGGCGCGCACCAGGAGAGGGAGTATCGCTTTCATATCCGCCCCATATTCGAGGACGCCGTAGCGCTGCTATCCGAGCAGCTCCAGCGCGCAGACCGCGGCCCCATCCGCCTGTCCTTCGACGTGGAAACCCGCGCCAAGGATTTACAAATCACCTGCTTCGGCATTGGCATCAGCGCGCACGAAGCATTCTGCATCCCTATCACTTCAGTCCAGGACCCCGAGGGCTATTGGACCCAGCACCAGGAGGCCGAGCTAATCTGGCTCCTCACCCGCCTCTTCAGACATCCAAACATCCGCTGGGTTCTGCAAAACGCAGCCTACGATTTCCAGTGGACCGCACGCCTCTGGGGCACCATTCCGCGCAATCTCCACATGGACACCATGCTGGCCCATCATGTTGCCTGGAGCGGCTTACCAAAGTCCCTCGATTTCCTCTCCTCCCTCTACTGCGACTACCATTGCTTCTGGAAGCACGAGGGTGCGGACTTCCACAAATCCCTCAAGACCCCTTCGGATGAAGATACCTATTGGCGCTATAACTGCAAAGACTGCTGTACCACCTGGGAAGTTTCAGAGGTCCTGGAGCAGCTCATAGAGAAGGAGGGGCTCCAGCCCGCATTCCGGTTCCAGCATGAGCAATTCTGGCCGGTTCTCCGGATGATGCTCAGGGGCGTCCGCATTGATACCGCCTTGAAAGACTCCCTCCGTCTGGACCTCATGCACGCTATGGTCGAGCGGGAGCAGTGGATGCAGGACACCTTGGGCCAAGTCCTCAATCCCCGCTCACCTAAGCAAATGCAAAAGTTCTTCTACAAAGACCTTGGCCTACCCGTGCAGTACAACCGCAAAAGTGGCCGGCCCACCTGCGACGCTAAGGCCCTTGCGAAGCTCGCGAAGCGGGAAATCCTCATCCGCCCGGTGGTGGAAGTAATCGAGCAATACCGCTCCCTGGGTGTCTTCCTCTCCACCTTCATCAATGCGCGCCTGGACCATGACAAGCGAATGCGCTGCTCCTACAACATCGCGGGCACGGAGACCTTCCGCTACAGCTCCTCATCCGACGCCTTTGGCTACGGTACAAACTTGCAGAATCTGCCGAAAGGAGACGACTGACATGCAACTAGAAGAAAACTTTCCAGCAATCGCAAGGGTGTGGAAACAGCTTGGACTTTCAGCCGGCACGCCTCTCTACGACGGCATCATTCGCGTGGCCAATTATACAGGCTACCCCATACCCATTAAGCGTACAGATTTAGTCGAACCCTCAATGACACATTTAGAGTATTGGCTTAGAGAAAACTACAAAAACCACGGGGAGCCCTAAAATGCCCAACGACTTGACCCTTCCTAACGTCCGCAAGATGTTCATCCCGGACCCAGGGATGATTATTGGCGACTTCGACCTCGCGCAGGCGGATGCCCAGGTGGTTGCTTGGGAAGCTAACGATGAAGAGCTAAAGGCAATCTTCCGTGACCCTTCGGCAGATCTCCACGCCGAAAACGCAAAGACTATCTTTGGCAAGCTTACTGACAAATATCGAAAGCTCGCAAAGGCAGGCGTCCACGCTACGAATTACGGCAGCGGTGCGCGTACGCTCGCGAGCGCCCTGGGCATCACCGTCCACGAGGCAGAGCGGTTCCAGCGGCGCTGGTTCGAAGCCCACCCTGGAATCAAAGAGTGGCACCAGCGCACGCTGCACTCCCTTCAGACCAAGCGCATGGTCACGAATGCCTTCGGCTTCAGGCGGTACTATTTCGACAGAATCGAGGGCCTACTCCCTGAGGCCCTAGCGTGGGTGCCCCAGTGCGTTCCACTCGACCATGAGGTTTTAACAAGAAACGGATGGAAACAAATCGCAGAAGTTCGCGTGCAGGAGCAAATTGCTATATGGCAGGAGGGGTTAATACGCTTCGAAACACCGCAAAGATGGAATGTGGGGGAGACAAAAGAGCTTGTGAAATTGCACGGATGTGACTACCTTTGCACACCAAACCACCGCGTTCCCTATTACAATGCAGGGCGTTCTTCTCTACAAGTTGCAACTGCAAACAGTCTCCCCACAGGAGCCCGAGTTCCTCGCTGCGGATTATACGAAGGGGAAGTTGCAGTTCCCAAAGAATGGATAACCTATTTTGTCGCATTTCAGGCAGATGGCCGCTATGACGCAACCCGAGACGCTATCCAGTTTGAGTTTTCCAAAGGGAGAAAAATCGCGCGACTGCAAGAGGCTTTGGACGAGCTTGATATTCCCTACACTAAGTCCTTAGTTCGCCGGGGAGCTACACTTTTTTACATCCCAAAGGGGAAGCATGGGTTTCCGAATGCTGCCTTTTATAAAGTATTTGGAGATTGGCTCCTTGCATTGGACGGAGACAGTCTCGACGCATTCTTAGAGGAGCTTGAATTCTGGGATGGCTGGAGATCCCCACAAGGGGAATTATGGTACTCTTCCAAAGTTAAACAAAACTGCGAGTGGGTAGCAACGATAGCCGCACTGCGGGGGAAAAGGGCACGCTGGCTTTCGACAGATAACAGAGGTAAAAACCCGGTTTATCGCCTAACAATCGCCCCGAATAAAGGCAAGCGCAGTGCCGTGACCGCAGAGCGGATTGCTGTGTCGGAACCGGTCGTTGTAGCCTGTCCTACAGTCAGCAGCGGGTTTTTCTTACTTCGATACAACGGAGAGATTAGCGTAACGGGAAACTCCACGGTCGCCCTCGTGATTGACAAGGGCCTAGTGAACATCTATAAGAACCTGCCCAAAGTCGAGCCCCTCCTCCAAGTCCACGACTCGCTTGTACTCCAGTGGGAGAAGCGCTACCACCCACACATCTTGCGCGAAATCAAGCGCGAAATGGAAATCGTGGTGCCTTATGAAGATCCCCTGGTCATCCCCGTCGGCGCAGCTATCTCCGACCGCTCCTGGGGCGCAGTGCGGGATGTGGACTGGGATGGGAACTTCGTGGAATGAGTTGGGCGGATAATTGCCAATAACCCGCCCCCAAAACAAAGGAGCTTACCAATGCCATATATCTACCTAGCCTCTCCTTACACCCACCAGGACCCTGCGGTCCAGCGCCAACGCTACCACGACGTAACACTCGTTGTAGCCAAGCTCGTAGGATCCGGCTATATCGTCTATTCCCCCATAGCGCACTTCCATCCCATTTCCGAGCTGCACTCCCTCCCGGGGGATTATACCTTCTGGAGCAAAATCAACACCGCGATGCTGCGCGGGGCCCAGGCCCTCCACGTCCTCATGCTCGACGGCTGGAAGCACTCCCGCGGAGTGAAGGAAGAGATCCAGCTCGCCACTCGCCTAGAACTCCCCATCCGCTATTACACCCAGGAGGAAGTCCCGGCATGAAGAGGCGGTTGGAGAACTGGCTCGCCACCTACATGGAATACACCCGGGCCAGCGAAGCCCCGGACAAGTTCCACTTCTGGACCGGGATCTCCGTGGTAGCTGGCGCACTGCGCCGGAAGGTCTGGCTCGACATGGGCCACTTCCAGTGGACCCCTAATTTCTACATCGTCTTCGTCGCACCCCCTGGCATCGTCTCCAAGACCACCACTGCCAACATCGGCATGAACCTCCTCCGCGAGATCCCCGAAGTCGCCTTCGGCCCGGAGAGTGTGACCTGGCAAAGCCTCGTGAACTCCCTGGCCAACAGCACCCAGACCTTCCCCTACCGCGACATGCTCTGGCCCATGTCCCCCATTACCATCGTCTCAGGGGAGTTCGGCACCTTCCTCGATCCCAGCGACAGGGAAATGGTAGACATCCTCGTATCCCTCTGGGACGGCCAGATCGGCACCTTCCACAAAGCCACCAAGACCCAGGGCAACGATGCTATTGAGAATCCCTGGATTAACATCCTCGCTTGCACCACCCCCGCTTGGATCGCGGGTAACTTCCCCGACTACCTAATCGGCGGCGGCTTCACCTCCCGCACCATCTTCGTCTACGCCGAACAAAAGCGCCAATACGTCGCCTACCCTGGCCTGCACATGGACCCGGAGGATGCCCAGCGCAAGGAGGATCTAATCCATGATCTGGAAATCATCGCCAGCGACCTCATCGGCGAGTATTCCCTTGCGCCCGACGCGCGCGCCTGGGGCGAGGAGTGGTATGAGAAGCTCTACACCGACCGCCCCTTGCACCTCGACAACGACCGCTTCGCCGGCTACCTCGCGCGGAAGCAGACCCACCTGCACAAGCTCGCCCTGGTCCTCACTGCGATGCAGTCTGATGAGCCAGTCATTACCAAGGCAGTCCTGCAGCACGCGGATGCTGTTCTCAAGGGCGTGGAGGCAGACATGCCCTTGGTCTTTGCCCAGATCGGCCGAAATCCCCTCTCTATGGTAATGGATGAAATGGCCGCTTTCATCGACAGCATTGGGATTATCTCCTCCGAGCTGCTCTACCGGAAGTTCTATACTCGCCTGGGCGCTCGCGATTACACCGAGGCCATTGAAGGGCTCATCCGCATGGGCCGGATAAAGCAAATCTCCCGCCCCACTGGAATCGAATACGCTTCCGCCGCCCAGCTCAAGAAAGCCCAGGAGCCCTCCGATGCCAGCTAAACCCCGCCGCTCCCTGATGCGGATGCTCTGCTTAGCCGAGGGCGCTTGCTGTCCCTACGCCTACCTCATCGCCACGGGGGACTTGTCCTCCAAGCAAATAGCGGACCGCCTAGGGGTTGCGCCCAGGACAGTCCGCTATTGGAGAGAGCAGGTGCGGAAGGGGCGATGCACCTGCGAGGGAAATGGCAAGTGCTACCTTGGAAACGCTGGAGCAAAGTCCTCTTGAATTGCCCGTTCCCTGGGCGCGCGCACGCCGTAGTTTTCCTCCAGTGCCCGCTGGCGCAGCCGCCCGCGGAGGGCCTGGCGGATCGCACTGCCACTGATCCTCATGGGCCAGTAGGGCACGTAGTCATTGAACCTCCGAATGTCCTCCATCGCTGCCTCCCGGCCCTTGGTATCCCCACTTCGCACTGCCTCTGCCAGCCGCCATAGCTTCGCCCGCCGCAGGCTTTCGTAATACTGCACAGCCTCTTGGGTGGTGTAAAACTCTTCCTTCGCCCGCGTTTCCGCAGTGGCAGTAAAGCCCATTCCCTGCAGCACCGTGCGGATGATCGCCTCCGGCTTCCGCATGTCATACTCCACCAGCACCGCGCCATCTGGCAGGGTAATCCCCCCTTCCTCTGCTATCTTTACTGACTTAGCTATATTCCTCCCAAAGGCGGGCAGTGCCGAGCCCCACCGCCGAAGCAGGTCCGGGTCATCCGAGGCGGCGGCTTGTACGAGCCCCAGCGGTATCGTCCACACAGCGCCGGAGGTCTGCTCTGCCGCCGCGAATAGACGGGAGTCAAAGTCCCCTGTGCGCCCAAAGAGGGGCTCCACGAAGGGAATAACTCGGCCGAGGGACAGCGACCCGCTCAGATCCACCCCCATCACATCCCGCGAAACTCCGTGCATTACCAGATCTGGGTTCAGCCCCAGCTCCGCAATAAGCTTCCGTAGCTCCACTCGCAGGTTGAAATAGGGATCTCCCCGCCCCAGCCACTTCTTCCCCTTCCGTATGACAAAATCAATCAGATCCATCAGATCCTCTGCAAAGGGCAAACCAGACAGCCCACCCACAAAGAGCCAGAGCAGCCACATCCGCGCGGCGCTCTTATCGTGCGTCATCTGGAAGATGGTCTTCTGCATGTACATCCAGAACACAAATATCGTACTGGTCCTCCCCCGCATAAACCTGGGGCGATCCCAGTAGGCATACTCATACTGTGTATCCGCTACCGCCTCATACGCCTTCCTCACCGCCTTCGCCTGCGGCAGCCCCCGCTTCCGCGCCAGGTTATACGCAGCCAGCGCCACCAGCCGCCGGTTGAGCTTCTCCACCGTCTGGAACATCCACGCGGCTTTCCCCGCCAGATCCCGCACGAACATCTGGCCCTTCCGATCTGAAACCATCAGGGTACTCAAGCTCGTACCTTCCCCAATGGCCGCCACCTCTGTCGCCATACTCTCATCAATGATCCCCAGCCGCTTTAGCTCCTCCAGCATCGCCCGTTCACCCTCGGAGAGCTTGTGCGGAGAGCGAATCGTATACCAAACCCGCCCAGCTTGCCGCGCCAACTCCGCCACCGCCGCTGGCTCTCCATACCGCGCAGAGAGATACGGCAAGGCCACCATTGGCACTTGCGTCGCATTCACCAAGGCACTCTTGGGAACCAGGCCAAGGTGGAAGATGAACGCAAACGCGCGCAGGGAGGCCCACTCGTTCCCTGGATTCATGATATACTCCAGGTGATTCTCCATAAACTCTGCCACCTGGTCCACCTTCCGCGAGTCCCCGCCGTACCAGTTTAGCTTCTTCCCATACTCCCGTACTTCCTTAATCGCATCCAGCATATCCGCCTTCCAGCGCAGGCGCGCCATGTGGCCGGAGAAGCTCTGGAAGTATTGCGCAAAGGCCCGCATAGCATCCTGGGACCACCCCGGAGTAACCTTCCGTTCCTTCAGCCGTTTCAAAAAGCTATTCGCCGGGGACATTTCCAGGCGGAGCAACTTCAGCTGCTCTCGCTGCTGCGGCGTTAGCTCCAGCGATTTCTCAAAGAACGCTAGAAGCTGCCCGGGCATTTGCACCAGCGGTTGCATCTCTTCCAAGAGATACCCCTTCGATGCGATGAAGCCCTCCCGCGCGTTCATTTCTTCGTGGAACTTTGCAGCTTCACTCTCCTTCTCGAACATTCTGACTTCAGCAATATCCCCGACCTTAACTTGCTTCCCTGTCACCTCATCATAGTACGGCGCTAGGGCCTTCACCACCACAATATGCTGCCCAAAGCGCGCAAGGGGGAAATAGTTCTTCTTCCTCAGCTCATTAATCTCCTGCCGCACCTTCGCCAGCTGCTGCTCCTGCACCACCGGGTCATCCTTGTACTCCCGCCGGACTTCCTCCATCCGCACAGATTCCATCATGTCCAGCGCATCCACGAACATCTGCTCCACCCGCATCGCGAGGGCTTGCTGCTCCTGGTCCAGGTTCCACAGCTTAACCAGCTCAAAGTATTCCACATCCTGCGGGTAGAAGCGCTTGCCCTCCCGTTCGGATAGAACCGTGAGATCCAACAGAAACCGCCCCAGGACATCCGCCCGCTCCGTGCCCAACTTCACCCAATCCCGCAGCACTTCATCCGCCTCCGTGAGCCAGCGCATCTTATCCACCCACCACTTGCGCTCTACCGTCTCTACATACTTCTGCAGGCCCTTCAAGTGGGGGTTGATTTTCGCAAGCTGCGTGATGGTATATCCATACTTGGCCACCCGGTGGAAATTCGTCAGCTCATCCCGAACCTTCTTGGGCATCCCCTCCGGCAGGTCTGGGGTGGTGTCATCTGTAGGATCCACATACTCATCCACCCCAATTTCCGTCAGCGTCTTCGCTATCTCCGTCGCCACCTTGCGGACCTGCTCATCCTCCGCCTCCAGCCCCTCTAGTACCATCCGGCGCTTCTTGATCTCCTCATGCACCTGCAAGAGCTCTTCATTAAGCGCCATGAGCTTTGTGAAGTCCCTAAAATCATAGTCCTCTCGCTGGGGGATCGAAGTGTACATGCGCCTCCACTTCCTATAAATGGCCTTGGAGAACTTATCCGCCTCCGGCTGCAGCGAGCCATCTGCCCGCACGGTTTCTGCAAAGCGGTTTGCCAGCCATTCTGCGAAGCTGGTGATGTATCTCACATACGCTGGATCATGCTCCCGCAGTTCGTCCGGGGTCAAGTCCCCATACCGATGGTTTTTATAATTCTTAGCCAGCTCCGCCATAAACGTATCCGCACTCACTGCGGCCTCGGCCCGCTGTTTGCTCTGCAACCACAGCTTAACCAACCGCGTCTGGTCTTCCTTTGGCAGCTTCTGGAAGGTTTCAATCAGCTCCGTATGCCCTAGCTCATGCACAGCCGCATCGAGGATGGAGCTTTCTACGCTCCCGGTAGTTTCTGCGTGTGTACCCAGGCGATCGGTGTTCAAATACACAAAATCAAAGGGCCCCATCGTAAGGGCGAAACCCAGATTCGTAGGCGTATCCAGCACATGGTCGTATAGATAGCTGAAAGTAGGCGAACCCCGCAGGGCCCGTATGGTAGCACTATCAAACACGACCAGGGGCTTTTTCCTCCCCAACTTATCCATCAGGGCCTGAAGCTGCGGAACAATGCGCTGTTGCATCAAGCGCCCGGTGTCAATAATCCGCCGCAGCCTTTCCTCATGATAAGGAGATGCGGCGCCACTGCCTTCATTCTTCCTATAAACCTCTTCCAGCTCTGCCAGCGCATCCAGAACAACCACTCTCCCCTCTGGCAAATTAGCAAAGTCCACGACCTCTCCCGAAGTATCCCTGAAGCCCAGCTGCGTAAGCTCAGCCACCTGACTCTCCGTCAGCCGCTCCACATAGCTCCCAGCTCTCTTTTCCGCCTCTTCAAACACGCTCTCCGGGATCTCATCCACCAGCCCGCTATCTACCTTCTCCCGCAGCGCGGATTGCTTCTTCTCCGTGGCCGCCTTGTACTCCTCCCAAAGCCCCAGGTCCTTCGCGAGCAGCTCGCGCAGCCTTTCCCTCTCCTTCCGCTGCACATATCGCCGCAAAGGCGGCACTGCCCCCAGGGCCTTATCCCCCAGCGCATCCAACACCTCCTGGCTCTTCCGCGGTAGCTTCTTCGCCGCCTCCTGCATTCGATACTGCGCCCGTCCCACCGAGCCCACAATCGGCGCGGCAAGCATTCCCTGGAACCCTCCCGCCAGAGTCCGTGCGACAATCTCCCGCGTGGTCAGGTTCGGATACAGCACCGCCTTGTCCAACAGCGCCTGCAGTAGCTCCGAAGAGCCCTCTTGGCCGAACTCAAGGAGGGTGTACCTGAACAGCGTCTTAACCGTATCAGAGCCGAGGTTCTTAATCAAATACCCCAACGGCAACAGCTCCGTCCCAGATTCAATGAGCCCCGTCATTTGCGAGAGCGGCTTCGCTACCTCCGGCTTCACTCCCTTGCTAAGCAGCGCTCCATACTCCTGCGCGGACGTCTGGGCATACATTTCCAGCAGCCCCACAGAGGGCCGCTTCGTAGCCACCGAAGCCATCACTGCGGGCAAGCTTTGCTGCACACTCACCGCGAAGTTAAACATCTTCTCCGCAATGGGATTCTCCGGCGCGAGCGCCTTAAGCTCCCCTTCCAATTCCTTGAACTCCCGCAGAGCCTGCTGTGCCCGTGGCGTTTCCAGCATATCCCCCGCCGTTACCTCTTCCCCCACCGGCAGTGCGCCTTCTTCCCCCAGCTTCCTCTCCAGCACCCGCGCCATCGGAGGCATTTCATACGGCCGCGTCAGCCACTCCAGCTCCATCCCTTTCGCCACCTGCTGCGCGATCGTAGGGGTGGCCTTAGCCGCCTGCACGACCCCCTCCACACCCTGCTCTACCACATTCTCCTCTGGCGGGCTCATGGCCGAGCGCCCGAAAGCCCCGGCGTCCTTGAGCAGCCGCACCGCTCCGCTTGCCACCGCCGCAGCACCCTTCCCCAGTGCTTCCGGCGCCTTGTCCAAGGCATACGTCCCCAGCGCCACCCCACGCACGATGTTATCCAGATACCAGGGCAGCTCAGTCCCATCATCTATCTCCTGAGGCTCTCGCTGGAATCCCTTCCCTGCAAATGGGTCTTGCGAAGGCGCCAGCTCCGCACCCTCGAATCCCTTACCCTCAAAGGGATCTTTCTTGCTCTCCTGCCCCTTCGCACCTGCGAACCCTACGCCAGCAAAAGGATCATTCACTGCTGTTCCCCTTGACTTAGTTGCATCTGCTTCTTAATCCGCGCTAGGGCCTGCTGTGGTGTCAGGCCCATCACATCCACATAGTAGCGATACCTTGCTGCAGGCACCTTCATGGCCTCTTGGCGCAGCTCATCCGGCTCCATCCCTATGTACATCTGCGAAGCCTGCTCCATCGACTGCAGTTCTTGCTCTTGCTGCACCCCGGGAGTGCCCGTGACCTCCCCAATCCCTGCGCGCCTGCCAGCTTCCTTCACCCCCTGCATTCCCTGCGCGATTTCGCTGGGCTTCTGCAGCCCAGCGGAAGACTTCACATAATCCAGCAGCATTGCGGTCATAGGGTCCTTTCCGTCCCTGATCACAAACTCCAGGGCCTTCAGGTTCGCCTCCCGCTGGTCCTTGAATCTATCTGGATAATTCTTATAGTAGAGCTCCCCCAAAGTCTGCGCGAGCGCCAGCTCCTTCGGCGCAGCTTTACCTGCCGCTTGCAACCGCGCAGCGGCCCCCTCCAAATCATACTTCCTCGCTAGCGCTAAGAGCCGCTTCGCATCAGCCTCTAAGCGTTTCTTCTCGGAATCGGTAAGCTCGGTATCTGCACGGAACTTTCCTGCCTGCGCCCGCTTCAGGTCCAGCTCTACCTGCAGCTGCTCCCGCCGCAAGCGTCCCTGCTCCCGGGCTTCCTTCAGCTGCAGCTGCGAATCCATCGCCCCTCCTACCGCCCGCGCAAAGGCATCCGCATCGCTCTGATACGGTCCCCTATCCTGCATCAGCCGCAGGCCCAAATCAATCAAAAACCGGCTTTTGCTTGGGCTGCTAATCTCATCCAAAAAGCGATCCCA
>Ga0256830_1000326_pt1 | contig 40609 bp, 42 predicted proteins | sample 128326metaG_FD_190537 | JGI IMG/M metagenome (GOLD analysis project Ga0256830, IMG submission 190537) | Hydrothermal vent microbial communities from Lau Basin, Pacific Ocean - 128-326 | ecosystem: Environmental > Aquatic > Marine > Hydrothermal vents | place: Pacific Ocean: Lau Basin | collected...
GCATCCGCACCGTCGCCGAGTTCGCCCTCATGGGACGGGCCGTGGTCGCCGAAGCCCTCGCCCTCGTCGCCGCCACCGCCGACCACGGCACCGTCGGCGTCACGGGCTATTCGATGGGCGGCAACCTGGCGGCGTTCGTCGGTGCCCTCTCCCCCGTCGACATCGCCGTCGCCCCCCTCGCCGCCTCCCACTCCCCCGGTCCGGTGTTCTGCGGCGGGGCCCTCCGGGCGGGTATCCGCTGGGACGTCTTCGGGGGGGCCGACGCCGCGCCCCGTCTCGCCGTGGCGCTGGGCTCGGTCTCGGTCCTCTCCCTCCCCCCGACGCCGTCGACCGCCACCGCCGTCCTCGTCGCCGCCCGCCGAGACGGCTTCGTCCCTCCGACGGCGACGGTGGAGCTGCACCGCCACTGGCCCGGATCGGAGCTGCGTTGGTGTCCCGGTGGGCACGGGACGTCGTGGTGGTTCCGCCGCCGAACACTGGTCGATGCGGTGGCGGACGCCTTCGCCCGGGTGGAGGCGGTCGCCCCGCCACCCCGCCCGTAGAGCCCCTCAGAGGCCTTCAGCGGCGGCGTAGACCTGCCACCGCCACATGTCGGCGCACATGTCGGTGACGTCCAGCTCCGCCTTCCAGGCGAGCTCTCGCTCCGCCTTGGACGGGTCGGCCCATGTGGCGGCGACGTCGCCGGGGCGTCGCTCCACGATCCGGTACGGGACCTTGGTTCCGGTGGCCTGTTCGAAGACGTCGATCATCTCCAACACCGACCGACCCCGTCCGGTCCCCAGGTTCCAGGTGTGCACCCCCGGGTGTTCGGCCAGGTAGTCGAGGGCGGCCAGATGCCCCCGTGCCAGATCGACCACGTGGATGTAGTCACGTACCCCGGTGCCGTCGGGCGTGTCGTAGTCGCCACCGAACACCGGAAGCTCCTCGAGCTCACCGGCCGCCACCTTGGCGATGTACGGCATCAGGTTGTTGGGGGTGTCGTTGGGGTCTTCGCCGATCAACCCCGAACGGTGGGCGCCCACCGGGTTGAAGTAGCGGAGACGGGCGATCCTCCACCGCGGGTCGGCGACCCAGAGATCGGCGAGGATCTGCTCGATCATCAGTTTCGTCCACCCGTAGGGGTTGGTGGCCCTCGACGTCGGGGTGTCCTCGGTGACCGGCAGCTCCGCCGGGTCACCGTAGACGGTGCACGACGACGAGAACACGAGGGTCGTCACGTCGTGTTCGGCCATCGCCTGCAGCAAGCTCACCGTCCCGGCGACGTTGACGTCGTAGTAGGCGAGGGGGCGTTCCACCGACTCGCCCACCGCCTTCAGCCCGGCGAAATGCATCACCGCGTCGAACCCGTCCTCGAGGACGACCCGGAGCACCTCCCCGTCCCGGATGTCGACCCGGTGGAAACCGGGCCGGACCCCGGTGATCCGCTCGATCCGGTCGACGACACTCTGCTTCGAGTTGGACAGGTCGTCGACGATCACCACCTCGTGGCCGACGTCGATCAGCTCCACCACCGCGTGGCTGCCGATGTATCCCGTCCCGCCGGTGACCAGCACTCGCATACCGACAGCCTAGGGACGAAGCACCACGACGCCCACCTCGGCCCGTGGTTCCGACGTCTTGAGGGCGTCGGCGGCCGTCCATCCGACCGAGCCGGCCCGCCACTCGAGGAGGCGGACGTCGTCGACGGTGACGGCGGCGGCGCGCCGGGCAACCGCCCGGAGGTAGATCATGATGGCGTCGGCCTGGCCCCCGTCCATCGCCAACGCCGATGCGGGGATCTCGATGTCGTACACGTCCCATCGTGAGGCGCCGTCGATCGGCACGGTGATCCAGGTACGGGCCACGATCTCCGAGCGGGGAGGTCGCCACGGGTCCCGGTCCTCCACCCGGTAGGCGTCGACGCGGACGGCCAGGTCGAGGTCGACCGGCGCCTTCGCCCGGAAGCGGAGGCTGTAACGCGGTTCGGCATCGAGGGGGGTGCCGTCGTCGTCGAAGACGCGATGTTCGTCGAGGTAGACCCTCCCGACGGGCCGCAGCAGCGACCCTCCCGTGTAAAGCCGCAGCGCCTCGTCGTCGGCCGCCACCAGGTCGGCTTCCGACGCCGTGGCGAACGCCCAGTTGGCCCCACCCTTCGGCTCCCCGTCGGCTTCGGTGTCGTCGAACCAGCCCCATCCCCCGAGGTCCCTCCCCACTTCCACCCCGGGCCCGGCGTCACGGATCACCGTCCCCGGCGGGAGGTCGACGACCCCGTCCGGGCCGGTGACGAAGATCCGCCGGTCGGCCTCGACCCGTCGTCCGATCCTTCCGTCGGCTCCGACGATGCCCACAGACCCGGTGTCTCCCACCACCACTCCGACGCCGCCGTCGGCCATCCGGGCCGTCGGGCCCGGCGCCAGCCCGGCGGCGTTGACGAGCCCGCGGATACGGGCGGCGGCTTCCCCGGCGACGGGAACCGGCCGGTACCCGTCGAGGAGGACCGGGACGAGCCTGGCTTCGAGGAGCCGTTCACCCTCGTAGACGACCCGCAGGAAGCCGGTGGGGAAGGTCGAGAGGAGATCCTGGTCGAAGACGAGGTTGCCCAGCGAATGGGCGATGAGCCGGTCCCGGTACCACTCGAACCCCTGGAGGACGTGGGGATGGTGGGCGACGACGAGGTCGGCCCCGGCGTCGATGGCCGACCGGGCCGCCCGGCGCATGTACTCCGACCCCGTCGCCGCGTACTGGAAGCCGGAGTGCAGCGCCACGATCACCAGTCCGGGCCCCGCCGCGCCCACATCGGCGGCGACGTCTTCGGGAGCGAAGAGGGCGGCTCCGCCGTGTCCCCGACGTGCCACCCAGTCCTGGAGCTCCGGGAAGATGTCGGTGAGCGCCGCCCACAGCGCCTCCACCTCGTCGTCGCCCAGGGTGGCTTCGAGCCCGGCGAACCAACGCCAGGCGTCACCGGGGCGCATCTCCGACGGCGCCAGCCACACCGTGTCTCCGGGTCGGCCGTATCCGAAACGCCGGGATTCGAACATCCACGCCTCCTCGGGGGCCAGGTCGGCAGGGATCGGGACGTCCCCACCGGGGAGCCGGTCGTTCACCTGGTCACCGCCGAGGGTCGTGTACGAGAGCACCGTGACGTCACCTCCGGGGGTCGCGACCACGGCGGGACGTCGCGCCGACGCCTCGTCCAGACCTGCTCCGACGACCGCGATCCCGGCGGCGCCGAGGGTCTCCGCCGTCGTCACGAGACCTTCGGCACCCCAGTCGTAGGAGTGGTTGTTCCCCGACGTCGCCACATCCACACCCATCGAACGCAGGGCCGCCACGATCTCGGGGGGCGACCGCAGGAGGAACCGTTTCCCGGGGAGGGCCGCCGCCGGGTCGGGGTCGCCGACCACCGTCTCCAGGTTCACGACCGTGAGGTCGGCGGCCGCGAGCAGCGGTGCCAGGTCGGCCACCACCGCGGCGGCGCTCACCCCGCCGTCCCCCTCCGCCACCGTCGCCGTCCCCGCCCGTCCGGGGCGCAGATACCGGCGCCCCAGCATCACGTCGCCTCCGAGATGGATCGCCGTCCTGGTCTCCCCGGTGGGACCGCGGCGAGCCCACAGCCGTACCGCCACCTCACCGCCCGCACCTATCACCACGGGTTCGGTGAGCATCCCCGCCGCCGACACCGTCCCGGCGACGGGCCCGGCCAGCCGGACCCTCGCCACCCCCTCGTCGTCGGTCACGAACCTCCCCGTCTGCACCTCGACGACCGCCCCCCGAACCGGTCGTCCCCCCTCGTCGACGACCGTGACGAATCCTTGGGGCCTTCCGCCGACCGCGACGTCGCCGCCGCCGCAGGCCGCCGCCACCACGGCGACGACTGCGGCCAGGCTGATGATCCGAGCGCGCATCCCCCCTTTCATCGGCGCCGAAATCCGGCCCTTGACCCGTACCATGGCGGGTGATCCCTCACCGGAGCATGCCATGGCCGACACCGTCCAGATCATCGACGTCTCCCCCCGCGACGGCCTCCAGAACGAGCCGGTCCTCCTCGCCACCGAAGACAAGGTGGAGCTGATCCGCAGGCTGGTTGCGGCGGGGATCACCAAGGTGGAGACGACGAGTTTCGTCCATCCCCGTCTCGTCCCCGCCATGGCCGACGCCGAAGCGGTGATGGCCGCCCTCGAGGAGGTCCCCGGCGTCTCGTACATCGGTCTCGCCCTCAACGAACGCGGGGTGGAACGTGCGATCGCCGCCGGATGCGACGAAGTGAACTGCGTGGTGGTCGCGTCGGAGGGATTCGGGCACCACAACCAGGGGATGACCCCGGAAGAGTCGGTCGACACGTGGCACCGGGTCGCCTCCCGAGCCCACGAGGCGAACGTCGTCCCGTCGGTGGTGATCTCGGTGTCGTTCGGATGCCCCTTCGACGGCGAAGTCCCCACCGGACGGGTCGCCGAGCTCGCCGCCGCCGCCGCCGAAGCCCGTCCCGCCCGTCTGGCCCTCGCCGACACGATCGGGGTCGCCACCCCCGCCGACGTCCACGAACGGATCTCCGCCGTTCGTGACGCCGTCGGCGACGGCGTGGAGCTCGCCGTGCATTTCCACAACACCCGCAACACGGGGATCGCCAACGCCTACGCCGCCTGGGAGGAGGGCGTCAGGGTCTTCGACGCCTCCCTGGGTGGCGTCGGCGGATGCCCCTTCGCCCCCGACGCCACCGGCAACATCCCGACGGAGGATCTGGTCTACATGTTCACCCGGATGGGCGTCACCACCGACGTCGACCTCGAACGGCTCGCCGAAGCGTCACGGTGGCTGGAGGCCCGCCTCGGCCACCCCGTCCCCGGGCTGTACGCCAAGGCCGGTCCGTTTCCCCCGTGACCGTCACGGGGCAAGACCGAGGGTCTCCAAGGCCTCGGTGAGCTTGGCCGCTTCCCGATCGAGCTCGTCCCGGTCGGCCGAACCGGCGTTGGCGAAGCTCAGGTCGTGCACCGACCAGATCGGGACGACGTGGAGGTGGAGGTGGGGGACCTCCAGTCCCGCCAGCATCAGGCCGACCTTCTCGGGCCGGTAGACGTGCTCCTGGGCCCGGCCGATCCGCCGGGCCACGCCGACGAGGTGATCCATCAACTCGGGATCGGCGTCCAACCAGTGGTCGACCTCCTCGTAGGGCACCACCAGGGTGTGTCCCGGCTTGAGGGGAGCGATCGACAGGAAGGCGGCGCAGCGGTCGTCCCGCCACACGAAGCTGGCGGGCAGCTCGCCGTCGAGGATCCGGGTGAAGATGGTCGCCATGCCGTCAGCCTACCGGCCGCCGCCGAGGGCCGCCGCCAACGCGGCGTGGTAGGAAACGACCAGGGGATCGACCAGCCCGTGGCGGTCCAACACCGTCGCCACGCCGTCGGCGTAGTCCCAGGCGTTCCCGTAGGGCCCGCCCCCGCACGAGACGTTGGCGACCGCCGCCTCCACCAGTTCCTCGATCCCCCGGCCGGCCCATTCGGAACCCATCGTCCACACGTAGGCCGCCACGACGTCGCCGTCCACCTCCACGTCCCCCACCTCCGGTTCGGAAGCCTCGCGTTCGACCAGGCGACCGAACACCTCGACCGCGTCCCCACCGGGACGCACCACCAGGCCCCAGGTGCCGGCACCCGCCACCAGGGACGCCGTCGGCGCCGGACACACCCGGGTGCCCCAGTTCCGCACCGACGGGTGCCCGAACACTCGACGCCGGTGCCTGAGCCACCCGGGACGGACCTCGGCGACGTCGAACCCCGGTCGGAACATGAGGGACCCGTAGGCGAACACCCAGTGAACACGACGCACCACGACAGGGTACCTCCGACCCGAAACCCGTCCGGGATCCCGCCGACGAGGAGACGAGAACACCTCAAATCGGGGTCTCCGACGGCCGAAACAGAGGGTGGCATCCCTCGGGATCGGTCAGGGAGTTCCGAGGGGTCCGTCAGAAGACGAGAGGAAGAGGGTGCCGCTTTTCCTGATCGCCGGTGCCGCCGTCGCGATCGGCCTGTTCGCCTCCTGGGTATGGGAGGCGTACCGCCACCGCGTCCGCCTCGAAGGCCTCGAGCTGCGGATCCACGTCAACGGGATCCGTGGGAAGTCGACGGTGACCCGCATCCTCGCCGGGTTGCTGCGGGAGGCCGGATACGTCACCGTCGGCAAGTCCACCGGCACCTTCGCCGCCGTCATCGACCCCGACGGCAACGACATTCCCATCGTCAGGCGCGGCCCGCCGACCATCCTCGAGCAGATCTCGGTGATCCGTCGGCATGTCACGCCGGACGTCGACGCGCTCGTCATCGAGTGCATGGCCATCAACCCCGTCTACCAGGAGGTGAGCGAGAGCAAGATCGTACGTTCCAACATCGGTGTCCTCACCAACGTCCGGGAAGACCACCAGGACGTCATGGGCGAATCCCTCCGGGACATCGCCCGTTCGCTGATGTCCACATGTCCCGTGGACGGAACCCTGATCACAGCCGAGCAGAACCCGGCCATCCGGCGGGTCATCCTGCGCGAGGCGGCCGCTCGCGGCACCCAGGTCGTCTTCGCCGACCCTTCCCTCGTCACCGACGAGGACCTGGCCCGCTTCGACTACGTCGCCTTCCCTGACAACGTAGCGATCGGATTGGCGCTGGCCCGGCTGTTGGGGATCCCCCGGGAGGTGGCGATGCGGGGCATGGTGGAGGCACCACCCGATCCGGGGGTCCTGCGAATGCGGGACCTCCGGATCGGCTCCAAACGGGTCACGTGGGCGAACCTCTTCGCCGTCAACGACCGGGAGTCGATGATCGCCGCCATGGAGAAGGTGGCGGCCTACCGGACGGACGCCACCACCACCGTCGGCATCCTCAACAACCGGCCCGACCGGGAACGGCGCGCCGTCCAGTTCGCCGACATCGCCGTGTCGGACCTCTCCTTCGACCGGCTCGTCACCTTCGGGGCCTTCGAGGAGCTGGTCACCGACCGTCTCGTCGACCTCGGCTACCCCCTCGACCGCATCATCAACCTCGGTGACCGCTCTCGACCGAGCCTCGACGAGATCCTCGAACGCGCCGTCCTCGCCATGCCCACGCCCCACGTCCTCCTCGTCGGCTTCGTCAACATCCACACCGAGCAGGCCGAGATGCTCATGAGCTACCTCGAACACGAGGCCGAGCCCTACCCCACCTCCGCCCGAGGACCGACCTGACATGCGTGACTACCTCTTCGGGATCGAAGTCGTCCGCTTCGCCTTCTTGGCGGGGGTGGTGGTGTCCCTCGTCCTGTACGAGCGGCGCCATCTCACCACGGGCTCCCTGGTGGTGCCCGGATACGTGGCGGTGTTCCTCATCCAGCCGCTGGTGATCGTCGCCACCGTCCTCAACGCCCTCGTCACCTACTGGTTCGTCAACCGGGTGGTGGCCCGCCGGGTGCTTCTGTACGGCCGCTCCAAGTTCTCGGTCCTCGCCTTGGTCTCCATCGCCATCCAGGCGGTGATGCTGAAACTCTCCCCCACCGGCCCGTACCTGTGGGAGAGCGACGTCCCCATCTTCGTCGGAGCCGGCTTCGTGATCCCGGCCCTCGTCGCCCACGACATGGCACGGCAAGGGGTCGGCAAGACGCTCCGGTCGGTGCTGCTGGCGGGATCCATCGTCGCCGTCCCCATCGCCCTGGCGCTCTGGCTCGTCCCCGGGGTGCAGGCCACCGCACCTCTCGTCGGATACGAGGTCCTGGCGGTGCCCCCGGAGTGGGTGCCCGCCGCCGTCTTCCTCTCCGCCGCCGCCGCCTGGGGACTGTTCCACAATCACCGTCTGCGGGCCGGCGGGTTCGTCGGTGCCGCCTACGTGGGGATGTTGACCGCCGACCTGCTCCAGATCGTGTTCGTCGCCACCGTCGGGTTCGCCACCTACCTCGTCGTGAGCCGGCTCCTCCAGCCGTGGATGATCCTCTTCGGACGCCGCAAGTTCGCCGCCATGCTCCTCGTGTCGGGCCTGCTGGCGTGGACGACGATGTGGTTCGGGACGGCCGTCCTCGGCTACGAGATCTCCTACTACGTCACCTTGTCGTCGGTGGCCCTCACACCGCTGTTCGTCCCCGGACTCGTCGCCAACGACATGGAACGGTCGGGGATCCCCAGGGTGGTGGTCGGCACCGTCCTCGGAGCCGGCTTCGTCGTGCCGGGGATCCTCGCCGTCGTCACCGTCGTCGAGACGGGCACCCCTTCCGTCGTCTGGACCCTCATCGCCCTGGGGGTGGGGACGGTCATCTTCTATCCCCAGATCAGGTGGGTGGGAGCATGTGTCCTCGCCGGGATCCTCCGGGTGGTGCGCGGCAGGCGCGGGCGGCATCGGCCCCCGGTGCTCGTCCCCACACCCGCCACCACCCCCACCACGGCTCCCTCCCCGGCACCCCAGCCCGTCGCCGCCGTGGTGGCGGACGACCTCCCCGAGGCGCAGCTCGCCTCCCGCTGATCAGGGGAACAACCGCAGCGGTGCGCCCGGCGGCGGCGCCCGGCGGATCCCCGTCCAGATGAGCCCGTCCATGAACGACCAGCTCCTCCGATGCACTGCGCTCGGCCCCCAGGCCTGCAGCGCCGCCCGGTGCACCGGGCCGGGATACCCCTTGTTCGACTCGAAGCCGTAGGCGGGGTGGTGGACCGCCAGCTCCCGCATCAGCCGGTCCCTCGTGACCTTGGCGAGGATCGACGCCGCAGCGATCGACAACGAGGTCCGGTCCCCTCCGGGGACGGTCTCGACGTCGCCGGTACCGACGAAATCCCAGTTCCCGTCGACCAGGATCCGGTCCGGCGTCAACCCGAGACCGTCCAGGGCCCGCCGGGCGGCCAGCCGCTGTGCGGCCGCCATGCCGAGCCGGTCGCATTCGTCGTGGTCGGCCATCCCCACCGCCCACGCCCGGCACCAGGCGGCGAGGCGTCCGAACAGCGCCTCCCGCTCGTCCTCTGTGAGCTGTTTCGAATCCCGCACCTTGTAGACCCGGCGATCTGCAGGGATGACGACCGCACCCACGGCGATCGGCCCTGCCCACGCTCCCCGCCCCACCTCGTCCATCCCCACCACCACGTCGTGACCTGCCTCCCACAGTCGGCGTTCCACCACGGTCCCGGGGGCGTTGCCCCGCAGCGACGGGCGGAGGTGCGGTGCCATGGCCCGAGGATAGGGGCCCCGTCCCTCTGCTCAGTTGAGGTCCGGGTCGACGGGGAAGGTCGCCAGCATCGACATCGGCGCCGGCTGGCGCCGCAGCACCGCCGACCAGAGTCCCTCCGGGCGGGAACCGAACACGTCCGCCGGATCGGCTTCGAGGACCATCCAGGCCCGTTCTTCCAGCTCCGCTTCGAGCTGACCCGGCGCCCAGCCGGCGTACCCGGAGAACACCCGAGCTCGGGCGCCTGGAGGGGGATCCGTCCCGAGGTCGGCCACTTCGACGCCGGAGATCCCGAGCTGTTCGACGCCGCCGTGGCTCACCAACCCCACGGCGACCTCCGGCTGGACGGGCCCTCCCACGAAGACGACGTCCCACTCCCCCACCGCGTCGGCCCATGCCGGGAGATGACCGCCGACCGGTTCGTTCGATGGACGGTTGAGGACCACCCCGACCGCCCCGTCGTCGTCGTGGCCGAGGAGCAGAACGACGGTCCGAAAGAAGTTCGGATCGATGAGGGTCGGAGCCGCGACGAGCAGGCGGCCCGTCAGGTTCTCGTCCATCCCCTCATGTTCGCGCACCTGCCTCCTCGGTCGGAATCGCCGCGAGGTCCGCCGCCGGCAGCTCCAGGCGGAAGACGCTCCCCCCATCGACCCGGTAGGTGAGGTCCCCACCCATCAGCCGCGCGAGTTGGCGGGACACCGAGAGCCCCAGACCCACCGACCCCGCCTTCGACTCGGCGTTCCCTGCCCGCTGGTAGGGCTCGAAGATCCGCTCCCGATCTTCGGGGGGCAGCCCCGGCCCGGAATCCACCACCTCCACCCATCCCACCCGTTCGCCACCGCCGACCCGGACGGCGATCTCGGATCCACCGTACCGGAGAGCGTTGGTGAGCAGGTTCCTGATGATCTGGCGGACCCTCCGTGGGTCACCCTTCACCTGGGCGGAACCCGTCGCCACGACGCCGCGGCGGTCCGCCTCGGGGAGGGCCCGGATCACGGCGGCGGCCTCGGAGGCCAGGTCCACGTCTGTGATCGAGAGCACGACACCTCCGGTCTCCGCCCGGGCCGCGACCAGCAGATCCTCGATGATGGCGGCCATCTCGTGGGCTTGGCCGGCGACGAGTTCCAACATCTCGAACCGTTCGTCGTCACCGAACCGGTGGTATCCGTCGACCAGCTCGTCGACCAGACCCACGATCGCGGTGAGGGGTGTGCGGAGTTCGTGGGAGACCGTCGCCACGAATCGGTCCCGGGCTCGGACCGACTCCTCCAGCCGCCGCTCCGCCTCCTTCACCGACGTCAGATCCCGGGCGATCATCGAGTAGAACTCGATCCTGCCGGTTTCGTCGTAGTGGGCTTGGACGAACAGCGAGACCGGCACCTCGCCGCCCCCCGGTCGGGTGAGGACCAGCTCCCCCGACCAGCGGCCCTCCCTGGCAAGCGCACCCAGCATCGCGTGGCGCTCCTCCTCCGACCGCAACCCGAGCACACTGAGCGCGTCGAGGGCGGGCAGCTCTCCGTCTTCGGGACCACCGAAGAAGCGACGGGCCGCCGCATTGGCGTAGATGACCCGTCCACGGGGATCTGCGACCCCCACCAGATCCGATGTCCGTTCCAGGATCCGGGCGAGGCGTCGTCGGGACCGCGCGAGCTGTTTGGAGGCGGTGATGTCGACCAACACCCCTTCGTAGTAGAGGACCTCGCCGTCGTCGCCTCGGATCGCCCGAGCCGAGTCGCTCACGGTGATCCGGGTACCGTCGTGGCGCACCATCTCCTGTTCGAAGTCGACCAGCACGCCTTCGGCTTCGATGCGCCGCCGCCACTCCTCCCGTCGCTCCAGGTCGACGTGGGCGTCGTTGGCGACCGTCCGGTCCCCGAGGAGGGTTTCCCGGTCGGGGTATCCGAGGAGTTCGATGAGGGCCGGGTTGGCCTCGATCACCTCACCCGTCGGGGTCGACCGGTAGAGGGCCACCGGGAGCCGTTCGAACAGCTCCGCCAGCTCCTGACCTCGGGAAGGTTCGGCGTTCACCACCAGCTGGATCGCCGTTTCGCCGTCGAAGGTGACCGGCGCCGACGAGACCACCACCGGGCGTGTCTCCCCGTCGACGGTCAGCAGCCGGAGGCGTTGCTCCGTCACGGTGCGACCCGCCATCACCGAACCCATCGTCCGGATCGCCGCTCCCCGGTCCTCGGGATGGACGAACTCGAGGAGTCCCCGCCCGACGAGGTCCGTGTCCTCTCGCGCACCGAGGAGGCGACGGCCCGCCGCGTTGACGAACCCGATCTTGCCCATCCGGTGGACCACCACCGGCGTCGGAGCCGCCTCGAGCACCTGCCGTTGATGTACACCGAGGCGTCGCACCTCCTCCTCGGATTTCGCCAGGGTGCGCCGGACCGAGCCGAACAGTCCCGCCACCATCGCCACGATCCCCCCCGAGACCACCACGATGAACACCTGCACGGCGAAGGCGTCCGGGCCGAGCCGCAGCGACTCGACAAACCAGATCTGATACCCGCTCAACACGGACGCCGCCAGCCCGGCCGACGCCGTCGCCAGCCGCACCTGACGTTCCGGCAGCACCAGGGCGGCCAACCCGGTGGCGGCGAACACCACGAACCCGGCCAGCACCGCCGAACGCGACACGATCCCCAAGGTGACCCCGGCGGCGACGTCGTAGAGGATGATGGCGAGGAGCCGGTAGCGGGGATGCCACGGCACCTTGCCGACGGCGAAGCCGACGAGGGCGACGCCGAGGATCGTCATCGAGGCTGCGTCGGGTTGCAGGACGACGAGGGCCGCCGCCAGCAGCGACCCGACCAGGTAGATGCGCTGACGCACCACGAAGACGATCGGGCGCAGCCTGCGCACGAACCGTTGAGGATGGGCCTCGTCCACGACCTCTCCATCGGCATCTCCGAGCGTCCACTTGACGGTCGGTGGACTACCGTCGGGGCCATGCAGCTCCCCTCCGTCGTCCTCCACGACCACCTCGACGGCGGCCTCCGGCCCGCCACCGTGGTCGAGCTGGCCGCGGCGGTGGGCCACGTCCTTCCCACCGACGACCCCGACGACCTCGCCGACTGGTTCGACCAGGGCCGGTCGGGCTCCCTCGAGCGGTACCTGGAGGCGTTCGTCCACACCGTCTCGGTGATGCAGACCGCCGAGGCGATCACCCGGGTGGCGCGGGAGGCGGTCGAAGACCTCGCCGCCGACGGCGTCGTGTACGCCGAGATCCGGTTCGCTCCCCATCTGCTCACCCGCCGGGGTCTGTCGCCCGACGCCGTGGTCGAGGCCGCGCTGTCCGGGATGGCCGCCGGAGCGGCGAAGACGGGGATGGAATGGGGGCTCATCCTCGACGCCATGCGCCAGGACGACGACTCCTTGGACGTCGCCCGCCTCGCGGTCCGTCACGCCGGCCACGGGGTGGTGGGGTTCGATCTGGCCGGTCCCGAAGCAGGCTTCCCCCCCGACCGGCATCTCGCCGCCATCCGCTACGTGCAGGAGGCGGGACTGCACCTCACCCTGCACGCCGGGGAGGCAGGGGGGCTCGCGAGCCTGGCGTCGGCGGTGCATCGTTGTCACACCGAACGGATCGGGCACGGAGTGGAGGTGATCGACGACTGTACGGTGCGTGACGGCGAGATCGTCTCGCTCGGACCCCTCGCCGCCGCCATCCGCGACCGCCGCCTCCCCCTGGAGATCTGTGTGTCCTCGAACCTGCACACCAAGGGCTGGCTGCCCGGGGATCACCCTGTCGGGATGCTGCACCGCGCCGGGTTCGCCGTCACCCTGAACACCGACAACCGCCTCATGAGCCGGACCTCCATGTCGGCCGAGTTCGAGCTGGTGCGTCGCCATCAGGGTTTCGACGTCGAGGACCTCCTGGCGGTGACCCGAACCGCCCTCGACGCCGCCTTCTGCCCCGCCGACGTGAAACGCCGCCTGTGGGAGGACGTGATCCTCCCCGCCTACCGGGCGGCGGGAGCCCGGGGAGGCGTCAGCGCCCGAGCCGGCTCCTGATCCACGCCACCACGTCCGCCACCACCTCCGGTCCCTCCGGCTCGTTGAACGCCTCGTGGCGGAGCTTCGGATACAGGCGCCGCTCGACCGTCGGCAGACCCGCCAGCGGGAGGCTGGTCTGAGGGGGGACCAGGGTGTCCGCTCCGCCGTGGATCACCAAGGTGGGCAGGTCGAGCCGGTCGATGGCGGCGAGGGTCCGGTCGACGGCGGCGAACAGCTCGGCACCGAGCCGCGCCGTGGCGACCGTGAGGACGAGAGGATCGGCGAAGTAGGCCGCCCCGACTTCCGGGTCCCGGGAGAGCTGCGACCCTTCGATCTTCGTCGGGATCGTGGCGGTCGGAGCCACCTTCGCCAGGATCGGAGCGAGACGACGCTGCCACGCCTTCCCCCCACCCAAACCGGGTGCGCTCAGCACCAGCAGGTCGGGCCGGGGCCTCCGGGTGAGGGCGTACTCCAAGGCGATCAGACCACCCATCGAATGACCGAGGAGCACCACGGGCCTCTCGGCTGCTTCGACGTGGTCGGCCACCTCGTCGAGGTACGTGTCCCAGGATTCGACGTCGGCCCGTCGGCCGCCGGACCCGCCGAACCCGACGAGGTCGAAGGCCTCCACCGCCAAACCGGCGTCGGCGAGCAGGGCCCCGGTCCTCTCGTAGCGTCCCGAATGCTCTCCAAGTCCGTGAACGAGCACCACCGATGCCCACGGTTCGCCCACGGGCGGCCAGCGCCGCACCAGCTCGTCGGTCCCGTCGGCGAGTCTGCGGACCGTCCCCACGCTCTCGGTCATGTCGGCATCTTAGGAGGGGCCGGACCGCCGGTAGAAGGGCGGGTCGATCCGCTCCACCTGGACCCATTCGCCGCGGATCTCGACTTCGAGGTCACCGTCGCCGGGCGGCGGCGCGAGGTAGCCGAGCCCGATGCCCCGTTCCAGCATCGGACTGAAGTTCCCCGACGTCACCTCCCCCCGGCTCTCCCCCGCCCGCAACCGGTATCCGTGCCGTGGGATCTTGCGTCCTTCGGTGGCGAACCCGACCAGCTCTTTGCGGAGGCCCCGACGGCGCTCATCCTCCAGGGCTTCACGCCCGACGAACTCGTGGTCGAAGGAGACGGTGAACTCGAGATGGGCTTCGAGGGGGGTGGTGTCTTCGTCGAGCTCCTGACCCCACAACGCCAGACCCGCCTCGAGCCGGAGGGTGTCCCGTGCCCCGAGTCCGGCCGGGACGACGCCACGTTCGCACAGGGCCCGGGCGAAGTCCTCGGCGACGTCCACCGGGAGGACCACTTCGCCGCCCGGCTCCCCCGTGTAGCCGGTGCCCGCCGCCCTCACCTCGACCCCCCGGAACTCGGTGATGACGGTGCGGAAACGGCGGGGCGCCTCGTCGAGGAGGGCAGCCAGGTGCCGGGGGGCGTCGGGCCCCTGCACCGCGATGGCGACGGTGGTGGGGCGGAGGTCCACCACCTCGGCCTCCGGGGCCGCAGCGGCGACCCGCGCCATGACCCGTTCGTGGTTGGCCGCGTTCGGCAGCACCCAGTGGTCGTCGGTCCCCCACCGCCACACGATCAGGTCGTCGATGACCCCACCGGATTCGTTGAGCATCATCGTGTATTGGGAGCGACCCGGACCGATCCGGTCGATGTCGTTGCAGAAGAGACGACGGAGGGTCTGGGTGGCGCCCGCTCCCCGGAAGGAGAACCTGCCCAGATGGCTCACGTCGAACCATCCCGATCCGGTGCGTACCGCCCGGTGTTCGGCGATCACCGACGTGTACTGAACGGGCATCTCCCAACCTCCGAACTCCACGAACCTGGCTCCGAGCTCGGCGTGGAGGTCATAGAGGGGCGACCGCAGGGTCACGCGGTCCCCCGCTCCCCGAGACGGGTGACCCGGGGCGGGCCCGGGATACGGGTGGGTGTCCGGTCGGCCGGGAGGTGGTCGGGATGCTCCAAACCGTATTTGACGACCAGATGGAGGTAGTCCCGCTGGTAGAGGACCTTGCAGGTGACCTCGGGGTACAGCTCCCGCAGGCGCCGGACCTTGGCGTTCTTCTTCGTCACCAGTTTCTGGGACATGGTGGTGATCTCGATGTACAGGTCCTCTTCGGGCAGGTAGAAGTCGGGGGTGAAGAACTGCGAGGGCCGGCCCTGTCGGTCGAAGGCGACGGGGAAGGCCCGGGGCTCGTACTCCCAGGGGATCCCGTAGAAGTCGAGCAGCAGGGCGAACTGCCGTTCGCTGTTGTGGGCGAAGGCGACCTCCGCCGCCGTCAGGTCACGAGTGGGGTGCGTCAGTTCGCCTCCGCAACCACGTCGACGTCTCGGGTCGGTTCTTCGGGGAAGAGCTCGAGGATGTCCCCCTCCAACTCCTCCTGGACCGGTCCGACGGCGATCCCGAACACTCCTTGGCCCCGCCGGAACACGTCCACGACTTCGTCGGGACTGTGGGCGGCGTAGATGGTCTGCCCGTCGGACAGCAGCGTCACGTCGGCGAGGGGCCGGTCGGATTCGAGCTGCTCCCGGAGGATCTGGATGGCCGAGCGGATCTTCTTCAGCGACATCCCGGCGTCGAGCAGTCGTTTGATGACTTTGAGCTGCACCACGTCCTCGAACGAGTACCGCCGCTGGGTCCCCGAGCCGCGGGCCTCCGCCAGGGAGGGCCGGAGCAGGCCGGTCCTCGCCCAGTAGTCCAGCTGGCGGTAGGTGATCCCCACCAGCCGGCACACCTGAGGAGCGCGATATCCGAGTTCGGTGGTCATTGGTCCTCCCGACCGATTACAGGGTCGTAATTATCCCGCACCCGTGAAGCTACCCCCTCCGGGTCGGCGATGTCAACAACCTCCTGTGGAAAACTCGGGTCAGCCGCCGATGAGCTCGCAGGCGGCGTCCACCTGCGACCGGGTTCCGCCCAGCACCACCATCCGGTCGGGGACGAGCACCGAATCGGGGGTGGGGGGCTCCAGATCCATCCCTCCGGGCGCCTCCATGGCGAGGATCGACGCCCCCGTCTGCTCCCGGATCCCCGACTCCCGGAGGGCCTTGCCGGCCACCGGGCTGGCGCCTCCGACCCTGACCTCCTGGATGAAGAACTCGACGGTCCCCTGGGCGAGGCTGACGTCGACGATCCCGGTGAGGGAGGGACGGGACGCCAGCGCGGCGAGCCGTTCACTCCCCACCACCGGCGGCGCCACCACCTGGTCGGCTCCGGCCCGCCGAAGCTTCGCCTCCCATTCGAGTTCGCTGGCACGGGAGATCACCCTGATGTCGGGGCGGAGCGCCTTCGCCGACAGCACGATCACGAGGTTGTCGGAGTCGCTGGTGACACAGGCGATCACCGTCGCCGCCCGTTCGATGCCGGCGTCGAGCAGCGCCTGATCGTGGGTGGCGTCGCCCACCACCACCAGGGCGCCGTCTTCCTGGGCCCGCGCCGCGCCGTCGGGGTCGACCTCGACCACCACCACGTCCACCCCTCGACGCCGCAGCAGCTCGAAGGTCCCGCGACCGACGCGACCGTACCCACAGAGGATGACGTGGTCGGACAGCGAGGCGATCTGGCGCAAGACGCGGCGTCTCCAGCGTTGGGTACCGGCTTCGAGGAGGTACTCGATGCCGGCACCTGCAGTGTAGAAGGCGAGGCCCACCCCCAGCACCATGATGCCGACGGTGACCATCCGCCCGGCCGGCGAGAGCGGGACGACCTCACGAAAACCCACCGTGCTGATGGTGATCATCACCATGTAGAAGGCGTCGAAGGGCGAGACGTCCTCCAGAACGACGTAGGCGACGGTCGACGCGGCGATCAACAGGGCCAGCAGCGCGACGCCGGCGCGCACCCGGCCGACCGGCGTCACGACGTCTCAGACCCGCCCGAATCGAGGAAATCTTCGATGGTGACCTGCTCCAGGAACTCCCGGAAACGCTCGATCTCTTCCTCCTCGGACTCCTCTTCGATCACGATCCCGGCGTCGTCGAGGACCGACCCGGACGCGAACACCGGGGCTCCGGTCCGGACGGCCAAGGCGATGGCGTCGGAGGGACGTGACGACACGGTCACCTCACCGGCCGGGCCTTCGAGGACCAGGTCGGCGAAGAAGATCGAATCCCGAAGCTCGGTGACCACCACCCGTACGACCGTCGCCCCGAGGCTCTCGATCACGTCTCGGAGCAGGTCGTGGGTGAGGGGGCGCGGCGGCTGGACGCCCTCCATCGCCGAGGCGATCGCGGTCGCCTCGACCGCGCCGATCCAGATCGGCAGGTAGCGGGCCCCTGCCTGCTCCCGCAGCAGGACGATCGGCTGGTTGGAGGGGAGCTCGACCCGAACCCCCGTCACGGTCATCGGAACCGCATCGGTCATGACCACAGGTTATCACCGAGCGCCGAACACCTCGCGGGCCAGCAGGTCGGGGTCTTTGGCGAAGGTCGCCAGGTCGAAGACCGCCCAGATCCCGGGGAGGTTGCGGTAGCGGCCTTCGTAGTCGAGGCCGTAGCCGACGAGGAACTCGTCGCCCACCTCGAAACCCCGGTATTCGAGGGGGACGTCCCGGAGGCGCCGACTCACCTTGTCGATCAGGGTCACGGTCCGCAGCGACGCCGGCTGCCGCTCCGAGAGCAGGGTCCGCAGCACCCCGAGGCTGAGGCCGGTGTCGACGATGTCTTCGACGATCACCACGTCCCGTCCCGTCAGCGGAGTCGCCGTGTCCACGGCGATACGGATCCTCCCCCCCTCCCCGAACCGGTTCAGACCCAGGAAATCCACCTCCGCCGGGAGATCCACGGCGCGGATCAGGTCGGCGACGAACCACAGCGCCCCGGTCAACACGGCGACGAACACCGGTTCCCGACCGGCGTAGTCGACCGTCAAGGCCTCACCCAACTCGGTGACCCTGGTGGCGATCTCCCGAGCCGGGATCACCTCGGCGAAGAGCCCGTCAGCCATCTCCGCCCGTCCATCCCCACAGCCGAGGGAACCACGCCAGGATCTCGCCGAGGCGGGAAGGGGGTCGTCCCCGCCGAAGCGTCTCCGCCGGTGTGGGCGGCGCGGCATCGCCGACGGCCTCCGGGGAAGCCGGGGGCGGCTCGGTCGGTACCGCACCGACGTGGACGAGGGCTTCCAACTCCGCCGCCGTCACCACGTCGGGGTCCTTCGCCGGGGGGCTCAGCCGTCCCGTCATCACCGCCGGTACGACGTCGAACATCCCGAACCCGTAGTCGAGGAGGGCGGAGGCATCGGCGAAGTGGGCTCCCGAACCGTCGGAACCCATCACCACCGCGTACAACCGCCGACCGTCCCGTTCCGCGGCCGCCACCAGGACGAGCCCCGCCCGACCGGTGTACCCGGTCTTCACGCCGATCGCCCCCTGATACTCGCTCAGCAGCAGGTTGGTGGCGTCCGCCACCCGTTCGGTGCCGTCCGGAGCCGGGCGCAGCGTCACCTTCCGGGTGCGGACGGCACGGGCGAACTCCGGGTCGTCCATCGCCACCCGGGCCATCGTCAACAGGTCACGGGCCGACGAATAATGCCCGGGTGCGTCGAGACCGTGGGGGTTGGCGAATCTGGTGTGTGCCAACCCCAGCTCGGCCGCCTTGGCGTTCATCAGCGCCACGAAACCGTCGACGCTCCCCCCTGCGTACTCGGCGATGGCCAACGCCGCGTCGTTGGCCGAACGCACCAACATCGCCACCAGCAGGGTCCGCAGGAGGAACTCCTCGCCGGGGACGAGTCCGATCTCGGACTCGCCGACCGCCGCCGCCTCGGCGCTCACCGGCACGAGGTCTTCGGGGTCGGCCCGGTCGAGGGCGACGAGGGCCGTCATGATCTTCGTCGTCGACGCCATCGGACGTTCGGCGTCCGCCCGGTATTCGGCCAGGGTCACACCGTAGGTGTCGTCATAGAGGATCCACGACTGGGCGGTGAGCCGAGGCGGAGGCGGGACCGGGAAGGCCTCGACGGGCGGAGGGAGCTCCACCACCGGCGTCGCCGCGGCAGGCAGCGGCATCGCGACGAGCGCGAACACGGCGAGCCAGATCCCGAGCCGTCGGCGCATCAGCTCTCCAGCAGTTCCCGAGCCTGACCGCCCAGGAGCGCCCGGTGGAGCGCGGTCATGGCGTCTACCGACGTCGCCAAGACCGCCCGGGCCTGTTCCCGCGCTTCGGGTTGGCGGAGGGCGAGGAGCGGTGCCACCAGCTGGGTCACCAGGTCGGCCTCACGCTGGGCGGCATGGAGTACCACCTTCAGGTGTCTCGGCTCCAGACCCAGTTCGAACAGGCGGCGAGCCTCCCGGGCGACGGTGACGGCTTCGGGGGGGAAATGCTCCCCGTCGTCGTCCACCGCTCTGACGATTCCTGCGTCGATGAGCTCTCCCAACAGGGACGGGGACAGGCCGCTTCGGCGAAGCAGCTCCTCCCGGTCGGCGGGCTGACCTGCGGACTCGGTCCCGATCCCGCCGGACACGGCCCCCTCCCCGTCTTCCTCCCCCCGCTCCCAGAGGGTCAGCTTCGATTTGATCACCTTCAACGGGAGGAAGTGGTCTCGCTGCTGGCGGAGGATGAACCGGAGACGTTCGATCTCGGTGTCGTCGAACAGCCGGTAGCCGGATTCGCTTCGCCCCGGGGTGAGCAGCCCCTGCGATTCGAGGAACCGGACCTTGGACACCGTCACGTCGGGGAACTCGTCCCGCAACAGGTTGATCACTTCGCCGATCGTGAGCGGTGTTCCCTCAGCCATGACCCCGAGCCACGATGAGATGGAAACGCCCGATGAGCACCTCGTCTCCCGGCTGCAGGGTCGTTCGATCGATCCGAGACCCGTTGACGTAGGTCCCGTTGGTGGATCCCGAATCCTCGACCACCAGTTCGTCGCCCTCCCATGTGAACCGGCAGTGATGCCGGGACACGGTGACGTCGTCGAGGAAGATGTCGCTGTCGGGGTGCCGCCCCACCGACGTACTGCCCGGATGCAGAAGGAACGTCATCCCGGCGCGGGGTCCTTTCTCCACGACCAGGGCGTAGCCTTCGATCCCGGCGACGGACCTCGCCTCCTCCGGGGACAGCACGGGGTGGGTGCGGTCGTGGACCGGCACGTAGGCGACCGTCGGGTCGGTCTCGATCACCAGCCCGCACGAGGGGCATGTGCTCTGGCTCGCCGCGAGCTCGGTGTCGCACTTCGGACAGCGCATCGCCGAGATGCTACCCGGATGCGAGGCGACCCGGGACGCCGAGCTCAGCTCTCGGTGAGGCGACGGTATCCGGAGGCGTCGAGCAGGCTCCCCAGCTCGAATCCCGGCTCCGGTTCGAGCTCCACCATCCACCCGTCCCCGTAGGGCGACGTGTTCACCAGTTCGGGGCGGGCTTCCAGCTCCGCGTTCACCGCGGTGACGGTGCCGCCGACCGGTGCGTAGACCTCGCCCACCGACTTCGTGGACTCGACCTCTGCGATCACCGCGCCCTTCTCAACCCGGGCGCCGGTCTGGGGCAAGTCGACGTAGACGATGTCACCGAGGGCGTCCTGGGCGTAGTCGGTGATCCCGATACGCAGTCGCCCGTCGTCGACGGCCCGAACCCATTCGTGTTCTTCGGTGTACCTGAGATCCTCCGGGACCTGCATCAGCCTGCCTTCTCCTTCCTCCGGCACCTTAGTTCGTGGCCTCCCGGAGGACGCGTCGCATGTCCTCCAGGTATTCCACCGCGACCCAGTAGTACAACACGATGCCCACCACCCCTCCGAGCCATCCGAGGGGCCCGAACAGCCAGGGCAGGTAGCCGGCCGCGTCGAAGTAGAAGGCGGGGACGGCCCCGTAGACGAGGAAAGTCGCCGCCTTCCCGAGGCTCCGCACCTCGAGGGCTCCGCCACCGCGCGCCCCCAGGACCAGCGCGCCGATCCCCACCGCCAGCTCTCGCGCCACCAGCGCCACGCCGATCACCGCCGGCACCACGCCGGCAACGAGACCTCCGACCACCACCGAGCCGATCATGAGCCGGTCCGCCACCGGGTCGAGGACCTTCCCGACCGCCGAGACCTGGTCGAGGCGACGGGCCAGGTAGCCGTCCACCCAGTCGGTCGCGCCCACCGCCACCGCCAGCCAGGCAGCGGCGACCACCCGCCCTTCGGCGACCAGCAGCCACCAGAACCAGGGGATGGCGAGGAGCCGCACGAACGAGACGGCGTTGGGGACGGTGAGCACGTCCCGGGACGGGCGGCCGGGTTCCCCGTTCGGGACCGTCAGCCCGCCCCCTTGTCGACGAGGTGGCAGGCGACGAAATGCCCCGCCCCTTTGTCCTCCAGGGGTGGATGTTCGCTGGCGTGACAGATGTCGGTCGCCCACGGGCACCGTTCGATGAACCGGCATTCGCTGGGCGGGTTGATCGCCTTGGTGATCCCCCCTTTGATCTCCACCTCCGGTTTCCGGTAGGTGGGATCGGGGACCGGCACCGCCGACAGCAGTGCCCGGGTGTAGGGGTGGAGCGGATTCGACAGCACCTCTTCGGTTTCCCCCAGCTCGACGATCTTGCCCAGGTACATCACCGCGATCCGGTCGCACATGTAGCGGGCAACCGCCAGGTCGTGGGTGATGTAGAGGTAGGAGACGTCGAAGGCGTCCGCCAGCTCCAGCATCAGCTCCATGATCGAGATCCGAATGCTCACGTCCAGCATCGACGTGGGCTCGTCGGCGACGACGAACGAGGGGTCGAGAACGAGCGCCCGGGCGATCGCGACCCGCTGGCGTTGCCCCCCGGAGAGCTCGTGGGGGTAGCGGAAGAGGAAGGTGTTGGGCGGGGTGAGGCCGACGAGCTGCAGCATCTGGGCCACCCGGTCTTCTCGTTCCCGCAGGGATCCGATGTTCTGCACAGCCAGCGGCTCGGAGACCGTCTCGAAGACGGTCCGGCGGGGGTTCATCGACTCGTAGGGATCCTGGAAGATCATCTGGACCCGACGGCGGAACCGCCGAAGGTCGTCGGATCCGATGTGGGCCACGTCGATGAGGGAACCTTCGTCCTGCATGAGGATCTGGCCGCTGGTGGGCTCCATCAGCTTGACGAGGAGCCGACCGGTGGTGGTCTTCCCACAGCCCGACTCGCCGACCAGCCCGAGGCTCTCCCCGGGGGCGATCTCGAAGCTGACGCCGTCGACGGCATGGATGAAATCGACGGGTCGGCGGAACATGCCCCGGGATACGGGGAACAGCTTCGTGAGCTGGTCCACCTTGACGAGGGGTTCGGTCACGGACGTGCCTCCTGGCTGATCGTCACCGGCACCTCCTGCCAGTTCCAACACGCCACCTGATGCCCGTCGCCGATCACTTCCATGGGTGGCTCGTCGATGGAGCAGCGTTCGGTGGCGTAGGGGCAGCGGGGATGGAAGCGGCATCCGGTCGGAGGGTTGAGCAGGTTGGGGGGCTCGCCCTCCAGAGGCGCCAGCTTCCGCCTGGGGCCGGTGACCGAAGGGGTGGAGGACAGGAGCAGGTAGGCGTAGGGGTGTTTGGGACGGGCGAACACCTCGACGGTGGGGCCGAGCTCGACGAGCTTGCCAGCGTACATGATCCCGATCGTGTCGGTGACCTCGGCGATGACGGCGATGTCGTGGGAGATGTAGATGATCGCCATCCCCAGTTCATCCTGGATCTTCTTCAACTCCTGGAGGATCTGGTCCTGGACGATGACGTCGAGGGCCGTCGTCGGCTCGTCGGCGATGATGATCGACGGGTCACAGGACAGCGCCATGGCGATGATCGCCCGCTGACGCATCCCGCCGGAGAACTCGTGGGGGTAGCGGTTCGCCATCGCCGGGTTGAGCCCGACCATCTCGAAGAGCCGCGAGATGCGTTCGGTGACCTCGGCGTCGGAGAGCCGGGGCCGGAAGTGCAGGTCGAGGGCTTCTCGGATCTGGTCCCCGACCCGGTAGACGGGGTTCCAGGCGTTCATCGCCCCTTGGAACACCATGGCGATGTCCTTCCAGCGGTGACGGCGCATCTCGTCTTCGGGAAGGGCGAGGAGGTTCTCCCCGTTCAGCCTGATCTCCCCCGATTTGAAGACGGCGTTGTCGGCCTGGAGCCGGAGCAGCGACATGGCAATCGACGTCTTGCCGCATCCGGATTCACCGACCAGCCCCAACGCCTCGCCTTTCCTCAGGCTGAAGGAGACGTCCTCCACCGCCGACACCTCGCCCTTCTCGGTCACGTAGTGCATGACCAGGCGGTCCACCTCCAACAGCGGGGGGCTGCTCATCGGACGCGCTCCATCGTCTCTCGATCCTCCGGCCATCGGGACTTCACCGCTTCCTCAGTCTCGGGTTCACGACCTCGTCCATGGCCCGTCCGACGAGGAAGAACGCGGCCGAGATCAGGGTCACCGCCAAACCTGCCGGGAACAGCAGCCACCAGTATTGGAGGCCTTGGAGCAGGTACCCCTGGTTGTTCGCGAGCTGGATCATGAGTCCCCACGAGATCCGCACGTTGAGCAGACCGAGGAACGACAGCGCCGCCTCGCCCTGGATCGCCGAGGTGACGGTGAACATCATGTAGAGGAAGCTGAGGGGCATGACGTTGGGGATGATGTGGGTGAAGATGATGTGGGCGTTCGAGCCTCCCGCCACCCGGGCGGCATCGACGAAGGGCTTCACCTTCACCGCCAACGCCTGCGACTTCAACACGATCGCCACACCCCCGAAGCCCGACAGGAGGCCGATGACGACGGCGAGGTGCCAGAGTTTGAACTCGAAGATCGCCCCGATGACGATGAGGATCGCCAGGAACGGGATCATGATCAGCAGGTCGGCCAGCCGCATGAAGAACGAGTCGAGCGCCCCGCCGAAGTAGGCGGAGATCGACCCGACGGTGGTGGCGATGACCACCGTCACCAACGCCGCCAGGATCCCGAGGAAGAAGGCGGCACGGGCCCCGTGCATGAGCTGGGAGAGCACGTCCCGGCCGAGGGGGTCGGTGCCGAGCCAGTGGCGACGGTCGGGCGGTGCGGGCTGCTGGGGGATCTCGACCTGGTCACCCACCTTGACGGTGTTGGGGATCCGGTTGTCCAACAGCACGTATCGAAAGTCGATCTCGGTCTCGGGGTCGGTGATCTCGTTGACGACGGTCATCACCTTGACGGGGGGGTTCGGCTCGAGACCGACCACCGGGTCGTAGACGGCACTGTTCCAGATCCCGGTGGCGAACAACACCGTGGGGGCGATCGCCAACAGGGCGAAGAACACGATGATCCCCAACCCCACCAGACCGACCCGGTTGGCCCGGAAGAGCTTCCAGTTGTGGGCGAAGGAGCGACGGAACAGGGCCCAACGGATCCGCCACATCGACGGCGGAACGGCGTCGGGGGTAAGGACCGGGGGCGGGAGATCGGGCGAGGCTCCCGACCCCGGCTGTACGTCGATCTGTTCGGTCACTCCGATCGTCTCCTCATCCACCGACGCGGATCCGCGGGTCGAGGACACCGTAGAGGATGTCCACCAGGAAGTGGCCGACCAGGGCCATGATCCCGATGAAGCTGAACGAGGCGAGAGCGAGGGGGATGTCCTCGTTGCTCACCGAGGTCACCAGCACCTCGCCCATCCCCGGCCACGAGAACACCGTCTCGGTGAGGATCCCCCCGTCGATCACGGTCGCCACCGCCAACACCAAGCTGGTAGTGACCGGCAGCAGAGCGGTCCGGGCGGCGTGGCGGTCCCGCACCGCCCGCTCCGACAGCCCCTTGGCCCGGGCGGTGAGGATGAAGTCCTCCCGCATCGTCTCCAGCATCGAGCTGCGGGTGAGGAGCATGATCCCGGCGAAGTTGACGGCGGTGAGGACCGCCACCGGGAGGATCAGATGTTCGGCGATGTCCCCGGCGTAGGGACGCATGAGGGCGCCGCCGGCGGTGCCCCACCAATACCAGATGAAGAGGACGACCCCGAGGGCCACGCCTCCGATCTTGGCGAAGGTCCGAGGGCGGTGGTCGCGGATCCGGTTGGCCAAGAGGACGACGGCCGCCATGAACACCGAGACGGCGAGGACCGTCACGAACAGCCGGATGAACACCTGGTTGGCGGTGAAGGGTGCGTTGCGCCATTCGTCGGGGTTGAGGAACTTCGAGATAGGGAGCCACCCGAGTTCGGCGGCGAACAGCCAGATCGCCATGAGGGCGAACCACGGGTAGAAGACGGTGTAGAGGCCGACGCCGCCGATCGTCACCGCCATCTCCCCTCGTTTGCCCCGCCGCCAGGCCAGATACTTGCCGGCCAGGAACCCGGCGTAGTAGTAGCTCACCAAGGCCGTGAGGAACAGCACGATCGTCCGGGGGAGACGTTCGGCGATGATGTCGGAGACCTTCCGGGGGTACTGGTTGAAGCTGAGACCGAAGTCGAGCTGGAAGAAGTTGATCATGTAGTCCCGGAACTGGATCAGCACCGGTTTGTCGAGACCGAGGCGTTCGATCGCCACCTGGCGGGCCTCGGGGGGGATGTTCGGGTTGGTGGCGAACTTCTGTTTGACGATGTCGCCGGGAAGGGCGTAGAGCAGGAACCAGGTGACGGTGAGGAAGACCACGAACAGCAGCACCATCTGGGCCAGACGGCGCACGACGTACCGGGTCATGTGGTGGTCCTCCTCTCGTGTGCCGGCGGTTCTCGGTCGTGGTCGGTGCCCGTCCGGCCGGGCGGCATCATAACCGTCCCGACGCCCCGACGCATACCGACAGCGCATACACCGAGGGCCCCGCCGAAGCGGGGCCCTCGTGTGTCTCGTCCGATGCTTCCGTTCAGGCGGCCTGCTTGGTCGAGGTGGCGAGTCCGACACCTCCGAACCAGTTCTGGATGCCGTCCAGGGTCGTCGTGGCCGGGAACTCGATGGTGTTCCGGTAGGCCTCGATGATCGGCGTGGTGAACAGCACCACGTAGGGCAGGTCCTCGGCGATGATGGCGTCGGCCTGCTTCACGAGGTCACGGGCCTCCTCGAGGGTCTTCGCCCGGTCGAACTGGTCGGCCAGGGCGTCGAAGTCCGGGTTCGAGTACCCGGGCGTGTTGAACCCACCGACGGCCGAATCCTGGGACGACTTGAAGAAGTCGAAGACGTGGTCCGGGAAGACGCCCAGACCCCAACCCAGGATGTACATGTCCCAGTCCATCACCGCCGACGGCTCGAACACCTTGTCGACGATCACGGAGAAGCCGGTCGGCTCCGCCTTGACCGGGATGCCGAGATCTTCGGCCCAGCCCTCGATGAAGAGGGAGTAGGTGGCCCGCAGCGGGTCGTAGCCGGGTCCGGGGGCGAGGAGCGTCAGGTCGGGGACCTCCTCACCGTTGGGGCCGCGGAGGCCCTCACCCTTGGGGATGACGTCCCGGTTGGCTTCGTCCCACACCGGCTCCTGCGTCCAGGTCCAGCCGGCGTCCTTCAGGATCTGGACCGCCTTCTCCAACCGTTCCTGCTCCGACAGGCCGGCGCAGGTCTCTTCGAGATCGGGGTTGGCCCAGAAGGAGTTGCCCGGGGGCACCAGGCTGTTGGCGGCGATGGCCGCACCACCCAGCACCGTGTTCGCCATGAACTCCTTGTCGATCCGGCAGGCCAGGGCCTTACGGAACGCCGGGTCGCTCATGGGGAACTTCCGGGTGTTGAACGCCAGGTACCGGAACCCGTTCTGCTCGTTCACGATCACGTTCAGCTCGGGCTCGGAGAGCACGAGCTGCTGCAGGCCCCGCTGGAGACCGAGGGGGTTGAGGAGGAAGTCCACCTCACCGTCGGTCAACGCCAGCACGGCGCTGTTCTGATCGCTGTAGAGCGAGTACACGATCTCGGAGGCGTAGGGGCCTTCCACGTAGTCGGCGACCACGTCGCCGCTCGGCTCGCCACCGTAGGTCTCGGTGGTGCCGCCGCGTTCGACGGTGAAGGCGCCGTTCTCGTAGACGGTGTACCTGGTGCCCTGGTCCCAGTAGTTGTCGATGGCCACGTTCCGCCAGAACGCACCGGGCTCACGCTCGGAGCTGTTGTAGGCGGTAGCGTTCGGCGCTCCCAGACCCGACTCGCTGTAGAACGCGGCCGAGTCGGCGGCGGCCTCCGCCTTCGGACCCCAGAAGGCCTTCTGGTAGATGGGGGCGATGGCCACCGAGAAGGGCCAGATGGCCAGACCGGGATCGAAGTTGAAGGTGATCTTCACCTGGGTCGGGCTGAGCGCCTCGACCGACACGACACCGTTGTTCGACTCGTCCTCCTCCGTGGAGGGATCGTCTTCGCGGGCAAGCGGCCATGCGCTCGGGAAGTTCCCGCCGAGGCCGTCGAACTTCTTCACGGTCTCGAAGGTGAACACCACGTCTTCGGCGGTCATCGGTGTTCCGTCGGACCACGTGACGTCGTCACGCAGGTTGACGGTCACCGACCACAGATCGCCGTCCGGCTGCACCGTGGGGGGCTCAGGGTCGGCGGCGAGCGCCGGAGCGAGGGTGTACGTCGGGAACTGGAACCCGTACAGAGACCCCTGACCCGGGTTCACGTAGCCGGTCCACACGTCGCTCTCAGTGTCGATGGCCGCCCACGGGTTGTCCGTGGTCGGGTCGCTGAAGATCGCGACCGTCAGCGTGTAGCCCGTCGGCTCTGGCTCCGTCGTCTCCGGCGCCTTGGTAGTCGTCGTGGTCTCCGCGACCTCCGCTTGGGTGGTCGTGGTCTCCTCCGTGCCCGGCTGGGCACAGGCGGCGGCTACCAGGGTGAAGACGCCGAGGACGGCGATCCAGCGCCAGCGGGCGAGTTTGATTCTCACCGTATGGTCCTCCGTTTCCTCCCTTACCTTTCGGCCCACCGACCCTGGAGGGGTGGCGACCGACGGCCAGCATAGGAACCGGGCCGACGGCGCTGCAACCGGAGTACGCGTGATCTTCGCGAACTCGGGCCGTTCCCACGCCGGGTTAGGATGGGACGTCCACGGGCTGTGGCGCAGCTTGGTAGCGCGCTTGACTGGGGGTCAAGAGGTCGCCGGTTCGAATCCGGCCAGCCCGACCACCCCACCGCCGAGACGGTCCCGGACTCGGATCATCCGATCCGTCCGAGCACCCACATGACGCCTTGGGCCAGCCGGTACAGCAGGTAGATCACCGTCAACACCACCACCAGCCGGAAACTCCACGGCACCTTCAGATCCGACGGTTCGTCCTCGTCGGGCAGGAACGGCGATCGTTCGGTCATGGTCGTTCCCTCGACCGGCGGCGGGCGACGACGTGGATGGGAGTCCCCGTGAAGTCGGCTTCCTCCCGCAGCCGGCGCTCCAAGAACCGAAGATAGTCGGGTCCCAGCTCCCCACCGGACACGAACACGACGAAGGTGGGTGGTTCGATCCCCGCCTGGACGGCGTAGAGGATCTTGGGACGGCGGCCCCGCCGGGTCGGCGGCGGATGGGCCCCGGTCCAGTCCCGGATCAGACGGTTGAGCCGCCCCGTGGGGATCCGGCGCCGGCGGTTCTCCAACACCATGTCCACGGCTTTGGCCAGCCGGTGGAGGCGTGCCCCCGTCTTGGCGGAGATCCGCAACACCGGTGCCCATCCGACGAACCCGAGACGCCGGGCGATGTCGCCCTCCACCCGCTCCCGGGCTTCGTCGTCCACCCGATCCCATTTGTTGAGCAGGATCACCAGACCGACACCCGCCTCGTTCACGAGGTCGGCGATCCGCTGATCCTGCTGGGTGACCCCCTCCGGGGCGTCGATCAGCAGCAGCGCCACGTCGGCCCGTTCCAGGGCTCGCCGGGCCCGAAGCACCGAGTAGTAGTCGGCTTCCTCCGGGATCCGGGGGGCACGACGGATGCCGGCGGTGTCGATGAGACGCACCGTCCGGCCGTCGAGCTCGACGACGACGTCGATGGGGTCGCGGGTCGTCCCGGGGCGTTCGGAGACGATCACCCGCTCTTCGCCGGCCAGACGGTTCAGCAGGGTCGATTTCCCCACGTTCGGCCGACCGACGATCGCCAGGTCGGGGATGTCGTCCCCTTCGTCGACCGGTGGCGCCTCACCGCAGGCCTCGACGACCCGATCGAGGAGATCACCGACCCCTCTCCCGTGCAGCGCCGAGATCGGCATCGGTTCGCCCAGGCCGAGCCGCCACAGCTCCGTGTCGGCGACCTCACGTGCCGGTGAGTCCGCCTTGTTGGCGACGAGGACGACCGGGACCTCGGACCGGCGGAGCATGGAGGCGACCGCTGCGTCCTCCTCGGTGATCGAGGTGGTGACGTCGACGACGAACAACACCACGTCGGCGACACCGACCGCCGCCTCGGCCTGGTGGCGGACCGCCTGCGCCAGCGGCTCGTCCCGGGTGAACTCCCATCCTCCGGTGTCCACCACCACGAAACGCCGCCCTGCCCATTCGGCGACGAACTCCCGCCGGTCCCGGGTGACCCCCGGCATCTCGTCGACCACCGCCTCCCGGGAACCGACGATGCGGTTGACGAGGGTGGACTTGCCCACGTTGGGTCGCCCGACGACCACCACGACCGGGAGCTGGCCTGTCATGGGCGTCCCGAGTGGTTCACGAACGGAGGGAGGCGAGGGCCTCGGTGGCGCTCCATTCACGATCTCCTTCCAGGCGGCCGGGACGTCCGAGCGCCCGGGCGGTGACCGAGGCCTCCACCAGACGCTGGAGCACCGAGACGAAGGCACGAAGCTGGGGCGGCAGCGGAAAGTACTCGTCCTCGGAGGTGACCGACAGCACCTCGACCCCGGCCCGGGGGGCGAGGTGGTCGATCACCTCCTGCACGAGATGGTCGGGGGCCGAAGCTCCAGCGGTGACCCCCACCACCTCCACGCCCCGCAGCCACTCCTCGGCGATGTCCGCCGCCGCGTCGATCCGCCGGGCCGACGTCCCCGCTTCGGCTGCCACCCGCACGAGGGCCTGGGTGTTGGAGGAGCTCTCCGAACCGACGACGAGGACCAGGTCGCAGCGGCGTGCCAGCTCCTGGACCGCCGACTGCCGGTTCGTGGTGGCGTAGCAGAGGTCGCCTCGCCGGGGCGTCCACAGGTCGGGGAATCGGCGCCGTGCCTCGTCGAGGACCGACTCCCATTCGTACACCCCGAGGGTGGTCTGGGCGACGAGAGCCACGGGAGTTCCCTCGGCGGGGTCGAATCCGTCCAGGCGGTCGGACGGTTCGACCAAGGTGATCGCCTCGGGTGCCACCGCCACCGTGCCCACGGCCTCGTCGTGGCCTTCGTGACCCACGTAGAGGATCTCGAAACCTTTCGCCGCCATCCGTCGCACCTCGTGATGGACCTTCGTCACGAGGGGGCACACCGCGTCGATCACCACCGCCGCTCGCGAGCCTGCCCGTTCGACCACGTCGGGAGCCGAGCCGTGCGCCGACAGCATCACCGGGGCGCCTTCGGGAACGTCGTCGATGTCGTCGACGAAGACGACGCCGACCTTCTCGAAGGTCTCCACCACCCATCGGTTGTGGACGATCTCGTGGTAGCAGTACACGGGAGGGTCGAAGACGCGCACCATCCAGGTCAGCGCCTTGATGGCCATCTCCACCCCCGCGCAGAAACCGCGGGGTTCGGCGAGCAGCACACGTTCGACCATGGGCAGATGCTAGGCCCGAAAAGGGATCATTCCGGCGGCGACGTCTCGCCGGCCCTCCCCAACGCGGCGATGATCCGGTCGACCACCTCGTCGACCGAGAGCTCGGTGGTGTCGATCACCACGGCGTCGTCGGCCGGACGCAGCGGAGAGGTGGCTCGGGAACGGTCGAGGCGGTCCCGACGACGCAGCTCCCGCTGCACCGCTTCGGCGTCGAGACCCGACTCCCGGGCGCGGCGGCGCGCCCGCTCCTCCGGTGAGGCCTCCAGGAACACCTTGAGGGAGGCCGCAGGGAAGACGACCGTGCCGATGTCGCGTCCCTCCACCACGGCGGTGCCGCCGCGGCGTCGCACCCAGTCCCGTTGGGCGTCGACCATGAGCCGACGCACCTCCGGATACGCCGACACGACGCTCACCGACCGGTCGACCTCCGGTGTCCTGATGTCGGCGGAGACGTCCTCACCGTCGAGGAGCATCCTGCCCGCCTCCTGGTCCAGACGGTGGCGGGCCACCTCGGCGGTGACCGCCTCCTCGTCCTCGAGGTCGACTCCGGCACGCAGCACCGCCAAGGTGGCGGCCCGGTAGAAGGCTCCGGTGTCGAGGTGGACCGCCCCGAGGCGCTCCGCCAGGAGACGACTGACCGTGGACTTCCCCGAACCGCCCGGGCCGTCGATGGCGATGACCTGCGTCACAGCGCCGCCAGCATGTCGAAGTACCCCGGCCAGGTCTTGTCCACACAGGAGGGATCTTCGATGACGATCCCCGGCCGGGCCAGACCGACCAGGGCGAAGGACATGGCCATCCGGTGATCGTCGTAGGTACGGACGGTGGCCGGGCGGATCTCGCCGGGAATCACCACCAGGTCGTCGCCTTCGACCCGGGCGTCACCGCCGACCCGGCGCAGCTCCGTCACCAACGCGGCCAGGCGGTCGGTCTCTTTCAGCCGGAGGTTGCCGACGTTCCTGATACGGGAAGGCCCGTCGGCGAACAGACATGCGACGGCGAGCCCCAAGACGGCGTCGGGCGCCGAGTTCATGTCCACGTCCACCGCTTCCAGGCGCCGGGACGGGCCCGAGACCACGAGCCGTGCGTCCCGATGCCACACGCTGCATCCCATCGCCTCCAGGACCTCGACGATCCGCAGGTCGGCCTGGGTCGACGAGGCAGGGATGCCTTCGACGGCGACCACACCCCCCAGGATGGCGGCCGCCACCAGGGGGTAGACCGCCGCCGAGGCGTCCGCCTCGATGTCGAAGTGGGCGGTGCGGTAGCCCGTCGGCTCGACCCGCCAGCATTCGTCGCCGCACCCTTCGACCTCGGCGCCGAAGGCCTGCATCACCTCGAGGGTGGTCTGGACGTAGGGGGCCGAGACGAGCCGCGGTGCCTCCACGACCAGGGGCGTTTCGGCCATCGGCGCCACCAGCAGCAGCGCCGAGACGAACTGGCTCGACCGCGACGCCTCCACCGCCACCCTCCCCCCACCGAGGGCACCTCCCGTCACGGTGACCGGAGGGCACCCGTCGGTGGTCTCCACGGCGACCCCCAGGGATTCGAGGGCCGCCGCCAGCTCCCCGATAGGACGTTTCCGCATCCGTGGGGTCCCGTCGATCGTCGTCGTGCCGGGGACGAGGGCGGCGAGGGCCGTCAGGAACCGCGCCGACGTCCCCGACGCCCCCACGTCGATCCGCCCCGGAGCCGACAGCTTGCCGCCGGTCCCCAACACCAGCCACGGATCGTCGACGTCGTCGATCATCACCCCGAAGCGGTGCAACGCCTCCCGCATCACCTTGGTGTCGTCGGCGTCCAGGGCACCGTCCAGGCGGCTGACCCCACCCGTCGCCAGGGCCGCCACCACCAACGCCCGGTTGGTGATGCTCTTCGAGCCGGGAGGGCGGACCACCGCCTCCAGCGGCCGATCGATCGTCGCGATCGTCAGCGTCTCCATGTCGGGGGCAAAGGTAGCGCCTCAGCGACGCTGCACCCGACGGCCGACGCCCGCCGAGGCCGCGTAGAGGTCGGCGACCTCGTCGACGGTGAGCCGCCGCCAGCGGCCACGCCGAAGCGACCGGTCACGGATCGGCCCGATCGCCACCCGGGCGAGGGTGAGGACCGGGTGGCCGACCGCCTCCATCATCCGCCGCACCTCCCGGTTCCGTCCCTCCCCCATCACCAGTTCGACGAGGGACCGGTTCGGGCGTCGGTCCAGGATCTTCGCCCGTACCGCCCGGGCGGGTCCGTCGTCCAGCTCCACACCGTCTGTCAACCGTCGTAGCTCACCCGGGGTGACCCGACCTTCCACGAGGACCGTGTACGTCTTCGTCACCCCGTACCGGGGGTGGGTGACGCGCTGCGCCAGCTCACCGTCGTTGGTGAGCAGGATGAGCCCTTCCGAGTCGAGGTCGAGTCGCCCCACCGGGAAGACCCGTGGTGTGTCGGGCACCAGGTCGACGACGGTGGGACGCCCTTCGGGGTCCGACGCCGTGGAGACGACCCCGACCGGCTTGTATAGGAGGTAGGTCACCCGCTCGGGTGCCACCGGCACCGGCACACCGTCGATCTCGACCCGGGCATGCTCGGGGTCCGCCCGGTCCCCCAGCCGGGCCACCCGACCGTCGACCGTCACCCGGCCCTGTCGGATCAGCTCTTCGGCGGCCCGTCGGGACATCAGCCCGGCATGGGCGATGATCTTTTGGAGGCGCTCGGCCTTCATCCGTCGGGACGGAAGGTCTCTTCGAGGGCGTCGAGGACCTCGGCCGGTGGCACGTGGTCGGCGAGGGGCGGAAGGTCGTCCAAGGTGTCGAGACCCAGTTTCTCCAGGAACAGGTCGGTGGTCCCGTAGACGGCCGGATTGCCCGGGGTGGAGAGCCGACCCACTTCGGCGATCAGTCCGAGCCGTTCGAGACTCCGGATCGCCGACTCGGAGTCGACACCCCGGATCTCGGCGATCTGGCCCCGGGACACCGGCTGGCGGTAGGCGACGACCGCCAGCACCTCCAGGGCGGCGGAGGACACCCGTCGTGCCGTCGGGGACGCGGCGAACCGTTCGAGGAACGGATGTAGCTCCCGTCTGGTGTAGAGACGCCAGCCTCCCGCCGACCGTCTCACCGTCAGCCCACTCCCCCGCTCCTCGAGCCGCCCGTTGAGGGCCTCGACGAGTCCGGCGACGTCACCGGTGGCGACCTCCAGCACCTCGGCGAGCTCCCGGTCGGGTACCGGGGCTTCGGTGACGAACAGGATCGCCTCCAAGGCGGCGAGCCGGTCGTTCACGTCGCCCATTCCGACACCACCTCCCCCGATGCGTCCCGTCGCACCACCCGGATCTCGGACAGCCAGTCCTCCTGGGCGACCTCGACCATCCCCCACCGGGCCAGCTCCAACAGGGCGAGGAAATAGGCGGCGACTTCGACGGGACGGCGACAGTGGGAGACGAGCTCGTCGAAGGTCGTCTCGGCTGCCTCGGCGATCCGGGTTCGCAGTTCGTCCAGGGCGTGCTGCACCGACGGAAGCTCCAGATCGAGATGGTCGAGGTCCGGCTCGGTGCGGGTCGAGAAGATCCGGGCGGCGATCCGCGCCAGACCGGGGGCGTCGACCGCCAGCACCACGTCGGGAGGCGGGACCTCCACACCGGGATCGAGACCGCCCTGGCGGGCCAAGTAGCGGTTGGTGGCCTGCAGACGGGCCGTGAGCACCGCGGCGACGTCTTTGAAGGTGACGCACTGGAGCAGCCGTCCCAGCAGGCGGTCGCGGTCGGCCATCAGCTCCAGCTCCTCGTCGAGGTCCACGTCGGCGTCGTCGGGCAGCAGGTGCCGCGCCTTCAACTGGATGAGCGTGGCGGCGATGAGGAGGAACTCGCTGGTCACGTCCAGGTCGAGGGCCCGCATCTCGTCCAGATACGAGAGGTACTCGCCGACGAGGTCGCCGAGGCTGACGGCGGTGATGTCCACCTGGTGGCGGGTGATGAGTTGCAGCAGCAGGTCGAGGGGTCCCTCGAACACCGCGGTCTTGACGTGGTAGGTCATGAGGGTTCCGGGGACGGCGTCGGCATCCTATCGACTCGAGGCTTGGACACGGCGCCTTCTCGGGATCCGCGCCCGGTCGGCCCGTTCGAGGAGCGCCCAGTCACCGGGGGCGACCTCGTCGGGCCGCGTCCCGTGATGGTGCCGGGCGTAGGCCACCACGATCGGTTCTGCTCCCCAGGCCTCCAACTCGGCCGCACCGAGGGCCCCGTGGTCCCGGTAGCGCCGCTGGCGCCGGGTCCAGGGCCCGCCGAGGCCGGCGGCCACGGTGGCGAGGACCCGGCCCACCACCCCGAGGCCGCTGTGCCGTTTCCCGACGTCGTGGAGGAGCGCCGCCCGCTGCAGGTCGAGGCGGTCCGGGGCGGCCGCGGCCACCGTCTCGGCGGCTTCCAGGCCGTGCCGCTGGTCGGCGACAGGCTGAGCCATGAAGGCCTCGAACTCGGGGCCGGGTCGAAGCAGCTCCGAGACTCGACGACGTTCGTCGTCGTCGAGGGGGTGGGCGAAGGCGACGTCGAAGAACCGACCGACCAGATGGATCCAGCGGGCCACCGTTCAGGTCTTGGACTTGCAGTCGATGCAGTGGATCGAGGCGGGTCGGGCTTCGAGCCGCGCCGGTGAGATCTCCGCCCCGCAGGTGGCACAGGTCCCGTAGGTGCCGTCGTCGATCTGACCCAGTGCGGCGTCGACCTCCTCGAGACGTTGGGTGAGCGTCTTGACGAGCCCGAGCACCTCGGTGCGTTCGGCCGTCACAGCACCGGCATCGGCGAATCCTCCTCCGAAGTCCAGGTCGCTCCTCAGCTCGCCGGTCTCGGTCGCTCCGAGTTCCTCGAGCTGATGGACGAGGCGCGCCCGTTCCTCCTGGAGGGCGATACGAGCTTGGTCGAGGTCGATGGTCATCTGCTCCGTGGGTGGGACTGGACGTACACCTCCAGCAGATGCTGGGGTGAGACTTTCGTGTAGACCTGGGTGGTAGACAGCCTAGCGTGACCGAGCATCGCCTGGACGGATCGGAGGTCGGCTCCCCCTTCCAGCATGTGGGTCGCCGCCGAATGGCGGAGGACGTGGGGCGACACTCCTTCCAGCCCGGCCCTGCGGGCGTGGGCGACCACGATCCGATGGACACCTTGGCGGGTGATCCTCCGTCCCCGCAGGTTCAGGAAGACGGCGTCGACGCCGCCTCGCACCAGCCGTAGCCGGTCCGCCAGCCACACCTCGATCGCCTCCGCCGCCGCTCGGCCGAGGGGCACCAGCCGTTGACGATTCCCCTTCCCCCACACCACCGCCACCCGCTCTTCGAGGTCGAGGTCCGCCAGGTCGACGGCGACCGCCTCCGACACCCGCGTCCCCGTGGCGTAGAGGAACTCGAGGAGGGCCCGGTCGCGTCGTCCCGCCACCGTCGCCGCATCCGGTGACGCCAACAGGGCGAACACCTCGTCGACGGTGAGGGCTTTCGGCATGGGGGGTCTCCTCGCCTCGGGGTCGACGAGGCGAGTCGGATCGTCGCGGGCGAGACCCTCGGAGATGAGGAAACGGTGGAGACCGCGGACCGCGGCCAGCTTGCGGGCGATGGTGGATGACGCCAGACCCGCGGTTCGCAGCGCCGCCACGAACTCGGCGACGAGGTCTTCGGTCGGTGTACGCCCGTCGAGGAAGGCGAGGTATTGGCCGATGTCACGCCCGTAGGCGGCGACGGTGTTGGTCGCCAAGCCCCGTTCGACCCGCAGCGCCCCCAGGTATTCGCGAGCCGCCGCCGACAGGTCGGTCACGCCGCTCCGAGCGCCACCAGCGGGTCGGTGTATTCCATCCCGAGGCTCTCGGCGACGGCCCGGTGGGTGAGCCGGTCACCGACGACGTTGACGCCGAGGACGAGCTCCGGATGGCGTTCGATGGCACCCACCACCCCCCGGTCGGCGATGGCCACGGCGTAGGGCAGGGTGGCGTTCGTCAACGCGTAGGTCGACGTGTGGGGGACGGCGCCGGGGATGTTGCCGACGGCGTAGTGGACGACGTCGTGGACGAGATAGACGGGGTCCTCGTGGGTGGTCTCATGGGACGTCTCGAAGCATCCCCCCTGGTCGATGGCGATGTCCACCAGGACCGCCCCTCGGCGCATCGCCCGCACCATGTCGGCGGTGACCAGCTTCGGGGCCGACGCCCCGGGTACCAGCACCGAGCCGACGACCAGGTCGGCCTGGAGCACCACTTCTTCCAGGGTCAGCCGGTTCGAGGCGAGGGTCGTGATCCGACCCTGGTAGAGCGCCTCGAGCTGGCGGAGCTTGTCGAGGTCGGTGTCGAGGACAGTGACGTCGGCCTGCATGCCCATGGCGATGACCGCCGCGTTCGTCCCGGCCGTGCCGGCGCCGATGACTACCACTTTGGCGGGACGCACCCCTGCCACCCCTCCCAGCAGGATCCCCCGACCGCCGGCGGCTTTCTCCAGGAAGTAGGCACCGACCTGGACCGCCATCCTCCCCGCCACCTCGCTCATCGGAGCGAGCAGGGGGAGGCGACGTGTCTCCGTCTCCACCGTCTCGTACGCGACGGCGGTGATGTCCCGTTCGAGCAGGCCGCGCGCCAGCTCCGGGTATGCGGCCAGATGCAGGTAGGTGAACAGGATCTGGCCGGGCCTGAGCAGCGGAACCTCCGAGGCCTGGGGTTCTTTCACCTTGAGGATCATGTCGGCCCGTTCGAACACCGTCTCGGCGTCGGGGACGATCTCGGCGCCCTGCTCGACGAACTCTTCGTCGTGGATCGTCGACCCTTCTCCGGCGTCCTGTTCGATGATCACCGTGTGGCCGTGGGCGACCAGCTCGCGCACTCCCACCGGGGTGATGGCCACCCGGAACTCGGATGTCTTGATCTCCTTGGGGACTCCGACGATCACATTCCACTCCTTCTCGCCCAAGCGAGGACGGCGATCTGCGTCTTGGCGTCGGGGAGACGCCCTTCGTCGATCATCTCCAACAGCTCCCCGAGCTCCCAGAACCGCGCGACCCCGAAGCGTTCCTCCGCCCCGTCGGGCGTTCGCTTCCCTGGGACGATACCTTCGGCGACGAAGACGTGGATCACCTCGGCGGTGTAGCCGGGCGACGGGTACACGACGGCGAGCGGCTCGAGGGTGTCGGCCACGGCGCCCAGCTCTTCGACGAGCTCCCGACGAGCCGTCTCGACCGCCGGCTCCCCCGCCTCCCGACGTCCGGCGGGGATCTCCCAGAGCTCGCCGTCGTAAGCGTTGCGGAACTGGCGGACCAGCCATATGCGACGTTCCATGACGGGAAGCACCGCCACCCCGCCACGGTGTCGGATCACGTCCCGGCGCATGGGTCGGCCGTCGGGGGCGATCAGGTGGTCCTCGTCGAAGTCGACGATCGCTCCCCTCGCCAGGTGGACCCGTCCCAGCCGTTCGAAGGTCACGTCCGCAGCATCGACGACGCCTCAGAGGCGGTGCCTTCGGCCTCACGGGCATCCCGGAGCCGGGCAGCCGCCGCCACCAGGGCACGGAACAGCGGATGGGGACGGTCGGGCCGCGACTTGAACTCGGGGTGGGCCTGGGTCGCCACGAAGTACGGATGGTCGGGGATCTCGATGAACTCGACGAGGGAGTCGTCCGGCGCCACCCCGGACATGCGCATCCCCGCCTCCTCCAGGTCCCGGCGGTACCGGTTGTTCACCTCCCACCGATGACGATGGCGTTCGTAGATCAGCTCCTCGCCGTACAGGGAACGGACCAGGGTCCCTTCGACCAGTTTCGCCGGGTAGAGGCCCAGACGCATGGTGCCCCCCTTGTCTTCGACCCCGTGCTGGCTCTCCATCAGGTCGATGACCGGATGGGACGTGGTCGGGTCGAATTCGGTGCTGTTGGCGTCGGCGAGGCCCAACACGTCGCGGGCGAATTCGATCACGGCGCATTGCAGCCCGAGGCAGAGGCCGAGGAACGGCAACCGCCGTTCACGGGCGTACCGGATCGCGGCGATCTTGCCTTCCACCCCCCGGGGTCCGAACCCTCCTGGGACGACGATGCCGTCGACGTCCTGCAGGTAGCTCTCGGCGAGCATGCCGGTCAGTTCGTCGCTCGGGATCCAACGGATCTCGAGTTTGCGGTCTTCGGCGGCAGCGCCGTGGCGGAGCGCCTCCACCACCGACAGGTAGGCGTCGGGATAGTCGACGTACTTCCCGACGATGCCCACGGTCACCGGGCGGGTCGCGGCCATCGCCCGCTGCACCATCGTCTCCCACTCCCCCAGGTCGGGCTCCCGACATTCGAGGCCGAGCCGTTCGCAGACCACTTGGTCGAGCCCGCCGCGGCGGAGGATGAGCGGTACCTCGTAGATGTCGGCGGCGTCCGGGGCGGAGATGACGCCGCGGACCGGCACGTCGCAGAAGAGGGAGATCTTGCGGCGTACGGCGTCGTCGATGGGCCGGTCGGATCGTACGACGATCACGTCGGGTTGGATCCCTTTCGAGCGAAGCTCGGCGACCGAATGCTGGGTGGGTTTGGTCTTCAGCTCCTCGGAGGAGGCGATGTAGGGCACCAAGGTGACGTGGAGGAAGAGGGCGTTGTGGCGCCCCACGTCGTTGGCGAACTGCCGGATCGCCTCGAGGAAGGGGAGGCTCTCGATGTCGCCGACGGTCCCCCCGACCTCGGTGATCACCACGTCCGCCTCCTCGGCGGTGGCGACCGCCCGGATCCTGTCTTTGATCTCGTTGGTGATGTGGGGGATCACCTGGACGGTGTCCCCCAGGTAGTCGCCCCGCCGCTCCTTCTGGATGACCGACAGGTAGACGGAGCCGGCGGTGACGTTGGAAGCCCGGCGAAGGTTGGAGCCGGTGAACCGTTCGTAGTGTCCGAGGTCGAGGTCGGTCTCGCCGCCGTCGTCGGTGACGAACACCTCCCCGTGTTGGAAGGGGTTCATCGTCCCCGGATCCACGTTGATGTAGGGGTCGAGTTTCTGGGAGACGACCCGCAACCCCCGGGCGGTGAGGAGTCTCCCCAACGAGGCGCCCGTGATCCCCTTGCCGAGGCTGGAGACGACGCCGCCCGTCACGAAGACGTATTTCGGGCTGGGCTCCCCGCGATGAGCGGTCGTCGACGTGTCGTTCATCACGGGACCCCACCGTAGCACGGCCCCGGTGTCGAGACGGACACCCTCACCGCGGCTCAGTTGATCCGCGTCTCCCGCCCTTCCCAGACCTGCTCTCGCAGCACGAACTTCTGGATCTTTCCGGTCGACGTCTTCGGGAGCTCGTCGACGATCTCCACTTCGTCGGGGGCTTTGAAATGGGCGAGCCGCGCCCGGACGTGGTCGATGATGTCCGCCGGCTCGGCCGCCTCGCCGGGTTTCAGGACGACGAACGCCTTGGGGCGTTCCCCCCAGTGGTCGTGGGGCATCGCCACCACCGCGGCTTCGAGCACCGCCGGGTGGGACATGACCGCCTGCTCGACTTCGATCGTCGAGATGTTCTCGCCGCCCGAGATGATGATGTCCTTGGCGCGGTCACGCAGCTCGATGTAGCCGTCCGGATGCCACACGGCGAGGTCCCCCGAGTGGAACCACCCACCCCGAAACGCCCGTTCGGTGGCTTCGGGATCGGCGTAGTAGCCGGCCATCACGTTGTTGCCCCGCATCACCACCTCGCCCATCGTCTCTCCGTCTCGGGGGACGTCGCGCATGTGCTCGTCGACGACCCTGATCGGGTCGGCGCCGATGAACGCGACCCCCTGGCGGGCCAGGAGCCGGGCCCGTTCGCCCGGATCCAGGCGGAGCCAACCGTCCTGGTATTCGCAGACGGTGTAGGGACCGTACGTCTCGGTGAGTCCGTAGACGTGGACGATCCGGGCGCCGAGCTGCTCCATCTGGGCGATGATGGTGGGGCTCGGCGGCGCCCCGGCGGTGGTGACGGTGAGCCCTC
>Ga0256830_1000327_pt1 | contig 40568 bp, 37 predicted proteins | sample 128326metaG_FD_190537 | JGI IMG/M metagenome (GOLD analysis project Ga0256830, IMG submission 190537) | Hydrothermal vent microbial communities from Lau Basin, Pacific Ocean - 128-326 | ecosystem: Environmental > Aquatic > Marine > Hydrothermal vents | place: Pacific Ocean: Lau Basin | collected...
TGAGCCAGAGGTATATAAAATAAAAAGTGGGTGTTCGCTATTAACCCATTCTGGTTCGCAATGCTCGGAAACGTCATTAATCGCATCGTGCCACCACACATCGCGGCCTTCCGTCATATCGATGTCAGTGTTGGTGCGATTAAAAACGATGACTTTTTCAATTGTTTCACAGCCTGATTTTAATGCACTATCGGTTGTTGCTTTTAGCGCAATGACTTTACCGCCACGATTGCCGCCGTCAGCGGTGATGACCATTTTTGCCTCCGTGTCTTCGATGCGGTCTTTTAATGAGGCGGCAGAAAAACCACCAAACACCACCGAATGAATTGCGCCGATTCGCGCGCAGGCCTGCATGGCGACAACGGCTTCGGGAATCATCGGCATATAAATAATGACGCGATCGCCTTTGCTGATGCCCTGTTTTTTTAGTCCATTAGCAAATTGGCTAACGTCTTTATGTAATTCCTTGTAAGAAATATGACGCGTATCACCCGGTTCGCCTTCAAAAATAATCGCTGTCTTATCCGCTTTGGTTTCGAGGTGTCGATCAATGCAGTTATAAGACACATTCATTTCACCATCTTCAAACCAGCTAAAATGCGGTGCTTTACTGCTGTTGAGTGTTTGCGTGAACGGTTTGTGCCAACTAATTTCTGTTTTTGCCTGATTTGCCCAAAAGCCCTCATGGTCGGCTGCGGCTTCTTTTCTGAGAGCATCCAGTGTCTCAGGATTTAGATTTGCTTTGCTGATAAAATCATCACTTGGTTTGAATTTTCGGTCTTCATGCAAAATGGAGTCGATAGTCGTGCTCATTGGTTTGCCTCAATTAGGTCATAATGCGCTTAATATTACCGTAAACTTGCTTTACTATACAACGCTTGGCTTTGCGTCTATTTGGGGAAATTAGATTGTTTATGATACAGCGGATTTATGGTGAACTTTATAACCGCAAACAGGACGCTTCAATACAGGTGATCAATGACAAGTTTTGATATAAATTGTCGTCAATGCGAGCGTTTGGCAGCGTTTCTTGATGATGTAATAATTGAGCACCCTGATTATTATTGTAAACCTGTGCCTGCGTTTGGTGCAAAGCGCGCACAGTTGCTGGTGGTTGGGCTTGCGCCCGGCATGCATGGTGCGAATAAAACAGGTAGACCCTTTACCGGCGATTATTCGGGTATTTTATTGTATGAAACACTTCACGCGTTTGGTTTTGCCAGCAAGCCTGAGTCGGTTTCTGAAAATGATGGACTTAAACTCAAAAATTGTCGTATTACCAATGCGGTAAAATGCTTACCGCCACAAAATAAACCGACAGGTGCTGAAATTAATCAATGTAATGCTTTTTTGGCGTATGAGTTAAAAGCTGTGCCGAAAAACAGTGTGTTAATCGCGCTTGGTAGCATTGCACATAATGCCATATTGAAGGCGTTGGGTTTAAAATTAAGTGCATATAAATTCGCGCATAATGTGGAGCACGTATTAACCGATAAAATCACCCTGGTTGATTCCTATCATTGCAGCCGTTACAACACGCAAACAAAGCGATTAACAGAAGACATGTTTCAAGATGTGTTTGCAAAGGCAAAAATACTGATTGGTGAATGATGTCTGACGAAGTTAACAAAAAAACAAAAGAGCAAAATGAGCAAAACGATTCATTTGGCGCGTTTGATTCTGCCGCATTTTTAGCATTGCTCACCAGTAAGCCCGGTGTTTACCGTATGCTGAACAAAGACGGCAAAGTGATTTATGTCGGTAAAGCAAAAAATTTAAAAAAACGCGTTTCAAGTTATTTTTCTGCATCTGAAAAGACACCGAAAACGGCGGTAATGGTGTCTCATATTGCCAATATCGAAATCACCACCACGCATACTGAAAACGAAGCGCTTATTCTTGAAAGCAATCTGATAAAGTCATTAAAACCACAATATAATGTGACGTATCGCGATGATAAAAGTTATCCGCATATTTATTTGTCAGCGGATAAAGACTATCCGCGTTTGAGTTATTATCGCGGCATGAAAAAATCCACAGGTCGATACTTTGGGCCTTATCCCAGTGCCGGTGCTGTGCGCGAAAGTTTAAACTTGCTACAAAAAATATTTCTGGTACGTCAATGTGAGGATTCTTTTTTTAAAAATCGCTCCCGACCTTGTTTGCAGTTTCAAATAAAGCGTTGTACAGCGCCGTGTGTTGGTGAAATATCCGTAGAGGATTATCAAGAAGACGTACGTCATGCGGTGATGTTTCTTGAAGGAAAAAACACATCGGTGATTGATGAGCTGGTTGTTAAAATGGAAAAGGCATCATCTGCTTTGGATTTTGAAAAAGCCGCTTTGTATCGTGATCAAATCGCTGCGTTACGCAAAGTACAAGAGAAACAATACATCACCGCCGATGGTGAAAGTGATCTTGATGTGATCGTAGGTGTTATTCGCGGTGGCGCAAGCAGTGTGCAAGTTTTTAATGTGCGAGGCGGATTGAATTTAGGCAACAAATCCTATTTTCCTAAATTGTCAGCACACACAACCGTAGATGAAATGCTGGCAGCGTTTATTGCGCAGTATTACATTGGAAAAACAGGTGTAAGAACTTTACCAACAGAAATACTATTGAACGAGTCACCAACCGAGGCGCAGTGGCTTGAAGATGTGTTGAGCCAACAAGCCGGTAAAAAAGTCAAACTCAGCACGAAGCTTCGCGGTGAAAGAGCGCGATGGGTGCAGCTTGCGGTTGCTAATGCGAATATTGCATTGGATGCGCATTTGGCCGGCAAACAAAACATACTGACGCGTTTTGAAGCATTACAGGAAGTGCTTGAGTTGGATTCCCTGCCCCAGCGAATCGAGTGTTTTGATATCAGCCACACGATGGGGGAGGCCACCGTTGCCTCATGTGTTGTTTGTGATCAAAATGGCCCGTTAAAGTCTGAATATCGGCGCTTTAATATTGAAGGGATTACGCCCGGTGACGATTATGCCGCCATGTTGCAGGCCTTAACCCGACGTTATCGGCGATTGAAAAAAGACGAGGCAAAAGAAGGGCAAGGCAAAATGCCGGATGTATTATTGATTGATGGCGGCAAAAACCAAATGGCGCAGGCAGAAAAAGTGCTTGAAGAATTACAAATTACAGGTATTACATTATTGGCTGTTGCTAAAGGTGCTGGTCGGCAAGCGGGTCTAGAGACTTTGCATTTATCTGGTCAGGATACACCTATGCGCTTAAAGCCAAATTCACCCGCTTTGCATCTTATTCAGCTGGTGAGGGATGAATCCCATCGGTTTGCCATCGCAGGGCATCGCGCAAAAAGAGGCAAAACACGAAATACCTCGCCGCTGGAGGAAATTCCCGGCTTGGGCCCAAAGCGCCGTCAACAGTTGCTGAAGCAGTTTGGCGGTTTACAAGGGATTAGTTCGGCAGGGATTGAAGATTTAGCGAATGTGAAAGGTATTAGTAAAGAGCTGGCTGAAAAAGTCTATAACGTGTTTCATGTGGAGTAGGGCGCTTACATGAGGAACAGGGCATTTAATTGAAGGCATTAAAAAACCGGCAAATAGCCGGCTTTTTAAATAACATCAAGGATGTCAATTGCTTAATTGAATGCCTGACCTGATTTTAAATTCGCTTTCTTCAAGATAATAGCGAGTGGACAAAAGCCAGTGAAAGCAGATTGCAGTAAGTTCGCACCAACGAATACGGTTACCCATAGCCACTCAATAGTGTGGTATTGTGATAAAGCGACGCTTGCAAGGATAAAAATACCCGCGAAAACATGTACGGTTCTTTCTATATTCATGACAAAGATTCCTGTAATTGAAAATTGAATGATCTTGGCATCTTAGTTTATTTTCTAATAAAATAATATTAGAAATAACTGATATAGATAATAAGCAGATTTTATTGCTCAGATGTTGTTTGTTTATTGCACGTTCTTGTTGTATTTCTCGTGACTCTTTGCTATTGCATATGAATAACCCTCTATTTCTGTTATGGTTACCTGTTAATCGTAAATTCAATAGATTTGTTCTGATAGATAAATAATGTTTAGTATTCCAACACTACTTACGCTGGCGAGAATTGGCCTGATTCCTGTTTTTGTGGTTAGTTTTTATTTGCCTTATTCCTGGTCAAATGAAGTCACGCTTGCCATCTTTTTGTTAGCCGCAGCCACTGACTGGCTTGATGGTTATCTTGCGCGTGCGCTGGATCAAACATCTAAATTTGGTGCTTTTTTGGATCCGGTCGCAGACAAAATGATGGTTGCAGTTGCTTTGGTTTTGTTGGTGCAAGCAAACCCGAGTGTTTGGCTGGCGATTCCAGCGGCCATTATTATTATGCGTGAAATTGCTGTTTCAGCATTGCGAGAATGGATGGCTGAAATTGGAGAAAGCGCCAACGTGGGTGTGTCCATGCTCGGCAAAATTAAAACAACAGCGCAAATGGTGGCTATCTCAATGCTGCTTTATCATGAGCCTTTAAAGGAATTTTTAGTGTATGAAACAGGACTGGTGTTGATGTATGTGGCTGCTGTATTAACATTTTGGTCGATGGTCTTGTATTTAAAAGCCGCACAGCATAGTTTTCACAAGTAAAGTTATGATTACTTTTTCTGCTTGTGAAATCACGATTTAATCATAAAAGTCAATATGTTATAGTGCTCTCCCGGAGCTAAAAATGGGCCGGTAAAGTATTTTGAAATAGCGTTTAAAAACGCTTGACAGAAAATAGTAAAACAGTAAAATAGCGCGCTCATTAAGGCGGGAATAGCTCAGTTGGTAGAGCACAACCTTGCCAAGGTTGGGGTCGCGAGTTCGAGTCTCGTTTCCCGCTCCAAATTTAGGAACCTCGGCTTTTCAGTTGCTTTCAGTTGCAAAGAAAAGAGTCGAGGTTTTTTGGTTTTAGATGAATGTTAATGGCTGAGTGGCAGAGTGGCTATGCAGCGGATTGCAAATCCGTGGACCTCGGTTCGACTCCGGGCTCAGCCTCCATCTAATCTGATTTCTATGGCAGTTCTAGTGAGAAAGTAGTGCGTGTAATTGTTAAGTATTGCCATGTGGTATGATTAACGGTGCATTCAAGCAATGTTGTTTTTCAAACGTTGCCCGGGTGGTGAAATTGGTAGACACAAGGGACTTAAAATCCCTCGACTTAACGGTCGTGCCGGTTCGATTCCGGCCCCGGGCACCATCTTTTGTTAACTCTCCCCATTCTTTTTTATCATGTAAATATTTTTGAAAGACGTAGTACAAATTGTTTTTCATTTTATTTTAGTATTTGGGTATTAGGCTAAACTAAGCATTTTTGATTCTCGGAGTACTTATGCTTGAAGCCCTAAATCTGGATTTGATATGAAAAATATTCACGATGCCCTTCCCGAGCCTCCCGCACCAGACCCCGAGATGATGCATAAGCTGGTTCAAATGGAAATGCCGTTTGGTAAATACAAGGGCTGGAAGTTAATTGACTTGCCGGAACCCTATGTGGTGTGGTTTCATGCGAATGGTTTTCCTGATGGTGAGTTAGGAAGGTTATTGCATATGTTATACGAGGTTAAATTGAATGGCTTGGCGTATTTATTTAAGCCGTTGAGAAAGTAATCCGCTTGCGTTTTTGGGGAATGCCTGTTAAATGGAAGCTAAACGCTTTTCTCCATTTTGTAACCAGCGTTTAATGCGGTTTGAGTCGCCGAATTTGCTGAGCTTGCCCCATGAGTTTAGCAAGACGATGATGACGGGACGTTGGGCAATCTTGGTTTCCATCACAAGGCAGTGTCCTGCATCTGCAATATAGCCGGTTTTGCTCAATGAAATATCCCAATTTTTACGTCTGACCAGTCTATTTGTGTTAAAAAATTCCACTTTCCAGCCCGAGCGTCTATCTGTTACATAGCTTTTGCCTGTGGTGGTAAACTTTTTAATGAGTTTGTATTTTGATGAGGCGGCAACGAGCTTGATTAAGTCTTTCGCGGTGGAAAGATTACCGCTGTGTAGCCCTGCCGGGTCTCTAAATACCGTTTGTTTCATGCCCAGAGTGCGGGCCTTTTCGTTCATTGCTTTAACAAAAGCTTTTTTGCCACCGGGGTAGGTTCTTGCGAGTGCGTTTGCGGCTCTGTTTTCAGAAGCGGCTAATGAAATTTTTAATAAATCGTAACGGGTTAATATGGTGCCGTAGCTTAAGCGGGATTTGGAGCCACGAATACGGTCTCGGTCTTTTCTTTTAATGCGAATTTTTTCATTCAGGTCCAGCTTTTTGTCCAGTGTGACCATCGCTGTCATTAGTTTTGTGAGAGAGGCAATTGCCATCTTTTTATTTGGCTCTTTTTCATACAGTACGGTGCCATCTGTTTCGTCTACTATGAGTGCGGTGCTTGAGCGCAGATAAAGGTGTTTTGGGTTTAGCTGGGTTTTGAGTCGTATGGCCGGCGCTGTTTGTGGGCTGCTCGTGTGCGCGTTGAGTTTAACTGTGTGCAACTGAGCTGCGTTGTTGTCAACGGGCTTGTTAGGACTGGTTTCGGCATAGCTGAAAGCAGAAAGTGATAAACAGCTGCATAAAACAGTAAGTTGAGCTAAATTCATGGCTTTATTTGGGTCTCAAGTAAAACGCTATTTTGTGTGTTTATAGGCGTTTGATATTTTTTCATGTGGTGCAAAGGGCGTTAAGGTTAAACACAATATTGCCTTATTTTGCTTGTATCATGGCGAATTTCAATAGCCTGCCAGCGTAAGTTAACGTATAGAATACAGCGCATAATCAAATTGCAAAAATATTGCAAAAACCATGCTGGGTGCAATTTTACCAATATTATGAAAATCTTACTACTGTCGCCATATCACGCCAAAAGCCATCAAATCTGGTGTGAAGGTTTAATGGCAAACATTTCCGCGCGCTGGACCGTTCTGACATTGCCGCCTCGATATTTTACTTGGCGTATTCGGGGCAATAGCCTGTCATGGGCGTTTTCTGAAAAAGTCACCCTCCAGCAACACTTTGATTTGATTATCGCCACATCCATGACTGACCTTAACGGCCTAATCGGGTTTTTGCCTGAATTGGGCAAGGTGCCTGCGATTCTCTATTTTCATGAAAATCAATTTGCCTACCCTGTTACCTCGTTTGCAAGAGAAAACGTAGAGCCAAAAATAGTCCCTTTATATGCGGCGCTAACGGCAGATCACCTTTGCTTTAATACGCAATATAATTATCAAACGTTTCTTTCGGGTGCCAAAAAGCTACTACGGTCTATGCCGGACAATGTGCCTGTTGGTTTGATTGAAAAGATTCAAGAAAAATCGACTATTTTACCTGTGCCAATATCTTGCACGTCTTTTTCGCGCTCAACTGTGGTTTCCAGGTATAAATCGCCTCACTCCCACCCTGTTTTTAGCATTGTTTGGAATCACCGCTGGGAATATGATAAGTGGCCCGAGTGTTTTTTTCAGGCATTGTCCCGCTTGGTGGCTAAGGGTGTGGTGTTTGAGCTTCATGTGCTTGGTGAGCAATTTAAAAAGCATCCCGGTATTTTTGAAAAAGCAAAAAACCAATTTTCGTGTTATATCAAAAGTTGGGGAAGGGTTGAGGACGAAAGACAGTATAGAAGTATATTGTCACGGGCTCACATTGTGGTTTCTACTGCTTTGCACGATTTTCAAGGGCTTGCCGTTTTAGAGGCGGTTGCGGCCGGTTGTGTACCTGTGGTGCCTGATCGTTTGGCTTATTGTGAATTGTTTGCAGATCAATATCGATATGAATCAGACGTTGCAGATATCAATAAGCAGTCTCAATATTTGGCTGATCATATTTTTATCTTATACGAGCAGTTTCTAAAAAATGCATTACCCGCCGCGCCAGAGGTAAATGGTTTGTCTTGGGCAAACCAAAAAGACAAATATTTACGTTTATTCAATGCGGTAAAAAAAGAGAGAGGAAATTGATTTGTTTTCTGTTCGAGAAAAACCTGTGATGGTGACAAAGGAAAACGCGTTGCCTGGAAGAGCGCAACGCATGCCGATAACAAATAAGCATTATGTATTGGAGCAGCCGATAGTTGATCCTTTTCCAAATCATTTATCAAAAGCCATGTTTGGCTTGGGTTGTTTTTGGGGTGCAGAAAAAAAATTCTGGGAGTTGGGTGGGGTATTTTCGACAGCGGTTGGTTATGCCGCAGGGTTTACTCCAAACCCGTTATACAAAGAGGTTTGCAGTGGCCTAACGGGGCATAATGAGGTGGTGTTTGTTGTTTATGATGAGAGCAAGATTCGGTACATTGATTTATTGAAATGTTTTTGGGAGTCGCATGATCCAACCCAAGGTATGCGGCAAGGGAATGATGTGGGTACACAATATCGTTCAGGTATTTATACGTATTCTCCTAGGCAACTGGAAGTTGCCGAAAAAAGTCGTGCAATATTTCAAGCGACTGTTGCTGAAGCCGGTGGCGGGGCGATAACAACTGAAATTATGGAGGCACCGGATTTTTATTATGCAGAAGAGGAACATCAGCAGTATTTAGCAAAAAATATTCATGGGTATTGTGGCCTGGGTGGTACCGGGTTGGTTTTTCATGGGTTGGAGGAAATTAAATGACGGCTACAGCGCAGGATATTATTGATTTTTGGTTTAGTGATGAAGTAAAAAAATTGTGGTTTAACTCAAACCCGGAATTTGATGAAAAAATCCGAAACTTGTTTGAAGCAACATATAATGCCGGTGCAAGTGGTTTATTAAAAGACTGGCAAGAAACGGCGCAAGGCACATTGGCGCTGGTGATTTTATTCGACCAGTTTCCGTTGAATATGTATCGCGGTAATAAAAAAGGCTTTGAAACGGAGTCTTTATCACGTGATATTGCCCACGCGGCGATTGACAAAGGTTTTGATCAGAATATGACGGGTGCTGAAAAGGCATTTTTGTATATGCCGTTTATGCACAGTGAAAATATACAGGATCAAATTAGATCAGTCAGCCTGTTTGAGGCGGCAAACTTGCAAGACAATTTGCGCTTTGCAAAACACCATCAGGATATTGTGCGTCGCTTCGGGCGTTTTCCTCATCGTAATAAGTTGCTTGGCAGGGAAAGTACGCCGGAAGAATTGGAGTACCTGAATTCGGATAGTGCATTTCATGGTTAAACCAGTATAGTGAAATTATGTTAGGATGAACGTTTAGGGTTATTGCTGGAGTCAGGTCTTTTGAACCGTTTATTTATTTTTGTTTTTTTTGCCAGCATGTTTGTTATGTTAAGTGCATGTGATATGACAAATGAGACATCGAAAAAAATGGCGGGGGATAAACATGCCGCTCAAGCATTGTCGATAGCGAGACAAAATGGTTGTTTAAATTGCCATAATGTGACAAGTTCGATAGTGGGGCCAGCATGGGTTTTGGTCTCTGAGCGATATAAGGAATCCCCTGATGCCAGAGACTATTTGATTGAAAAAGTGAAGAAAGGCGGTAGCGGCGCCTGGAATAATATAACGGGGGGAGCAAAAATGCCTGCCCATGAGAGCCGTGTTTCTTTGGCGCACATTGAAACGATTGTGGATTTTATTCTTTCTTTAAAAGCGGCAAAAACCGTAACGCATTGAGTCTTCTTTGATTGATTTATCTCGTTGGTTTTTTTGAGGGATGTTACTCTGAGCAAAGATTACCGTAAGCGCGGATATGCCTGCTTATGGTTATTTGGACTTGTTTGCTATTCGCTTCGCTTCTTGTTCTTTTTTTCCTGCCTTTACCGCAAGGACGACAGGTAAGACGACGACTAAAAATATTGCTGTTCCTACCACAAGACTTGATGGAAGTTCATCCATACGTGACATTATGATAAGCAACAAGATGGCGGCAACAGTAATAGCAACGTAAACGACTAAATTAAATATATCTTTCATTCAATTCCCTGGTAAGTATATTTAGCTAATAATACTAAGGATGCTTTAGCAGGCTGTTGCATTATTTGATGCGGGGTAAATAGCCTGTATGCACGCTTATTTAGTGTATCTCGAACAAATTTTGGTACTTCATTTTCCATTTTATACTGTCTTGGCCCACAATTATACCCCAAAAAATAATAAGGTTACTTCGTATTTTTTAGATGCAGGGTTGGCCGTTGCCCGATTGTTCTGTGATCGGTGCACTGTTTTCATGAATTTTCGGTAAATATCTGTTTGGTAACGCCGAAACAGTTTTTGAGCCATTAATTGTCTGCTGTTTATGGGCTTTGCGTGCTGACTGTTCGACAGGAGAAGCCATTAAAATGATGCTGAAACAATCTTCTTCTAATCATCAAATAGACGAACCCGGGACTCGTAATACGTTGTTTTACGGGATTGTAGTGGGCTTTTTGGTCGTTATGCTGCTTATTGCATTTTCGTTGTGGTCAAGTTATCGAACATTGTCGTCAACGGAAAACATGGTTGCTGATATTATCGACTCAAGTAACAAAAAGCAGACACTAATTTACGGGATGCGTCAAATTGCCCGAGAGCGGGTGGTTATGTTGCATCAAATACTTGATATAGCGGATAGCAAGGCCCGTAATAAAGTGATCGATACATATTATGCGTTGGCAAGGCAATTTGTTGCGGATCGGCGGCAGCTCGAGGTGCTAGCGGCGTTTGATGAAGAAGCTGTCATTATGGCAAGGCTTAAATCAGCACTTGCTGATGTATATCCCATGCAGGTTAGGATGCTGGGAGCACTGCGAAACGGTGATAACAAAATTGCAGTTGAAATACTGGATGAAGTTGAATTAAAGCAACAAATCCTGAGTGATATATTAACGCAATATTCCCGTTTAGAGGATCGTCTGCGAAGAAAGTCTCTGGACGGCATAAAAAATATTTTTGATGAATCCACGCAATGGATGTTTTTTTTCTCGATTGTTGTTTTGTTGTCGGGTAGTGCGGTTTCTTTCGGAGTTGTTCGCTTTGTTAGCAGGCAGCAGAAAAAATTACTGGAGATGAATGATACGCTGGAATCCTATAATCAATTTTTACGTTTGTCGGCTATGGAGGCAGAGCGGGGAAATAAAATAAAAATGGAGTTTATTGCCAACTTGAGTCATGAGCTTCGCACTCCCATGACAACGATAAAAGGCTCGCTGGGTATTTTGAATAGTGGCATGATAGCGCATATTCCAGATGAGGCAAAGAACCTCATATCAATGGCAGATCAAAATACAGATCAATTGCTTGATTTGTTAAATGACGTATTGGATTTTTCCAGGCTTGAAAAAGATGAAATTGATTTTGTTAAATACGAATTTGATATTCGTCGTGAAATTGAAAATTTCCTCATTCCATTTTATAAAAAAGCCAGAAACAAATCGCTTAATTTTCAGGTAGTATTTAGTGATAAACTGCCGTTGAAAGTTAAGCTGGACCAAAAGCACCTATTTCAAATGCTCAGTCAGTTGCTAAGCAATGCAATCAAGTTTACAGATCAAGGCGAGGTTTTGTTGAGAGTGGAATATAAGGAAGATACCGATCATATTTTGTTTCATATCAAGGACACAGGGATTGGTTTGGACGACAAGGAAATTCAATGCTTGTTTGATTCTTTTGTGCAAGGTGATGGTTCTTCTACGCGAAAGTATGGCGGTACAGGTATTGGTCTGGCAATTTGTAAAAAGCTGATTAATGCTTTGCAAGGCGAGATTACTGTGTCATCCGTAAAACAAAAAGGCAGTACTTTTTCTCTTTCTTTACCTGTGGATATTGCGGCCTAGCACATATTCTGGTTATTATTTTTTCTTCTTCCTGTTCTAAAATATGACTGGTTTTCGTAAAAAAGGTGTGATTGATCAGGATGCCAGCCGGGAATACCGAGTAAGGGAAGCGGGGTTAGGCATTTTGTATTCAGGTCTTTTATACTGTTGATATGGTCGCTAAGCAGTGTATCAATATAATTGTTTTTTTGTTTGACATTGAATGTAAAGTACGTTTCGTCAACTAGCAGTAGCAAGCAGTGTGCAGTCATGCCAATATACGGGGTTAATGCCTTTTCATACATGGCGTGTCCGAAAACAGCGCAATCGATTGCTTTTCCAAATTTTGATTTGTTTTCAACGAAAAATGCACGCCATTTAAAGTTTTTTACCATATCAAGATAACCTTTGCTACTTGACAGTACAATAGCGCCGCATTCGTCAAATAGGGTAACAAAATTTTCCTGATTTCCTCGTTTTTTTATATTGTCTTTATGCCTCTTAATTGCGGCATCGTAATGCACTTTATTTAACAGTGATTTTGTTTTTGGAAACGTTTTCCAAACCATAACCTGAAAAAAATCATGCCAGTTGTTTTCTCGGGTTTGCACCTGGCCAGAGCGATATATGCGAGGCTCGTATTCATCTTCAAATGTATCGAAGTGTAGATTTTGTGTAACGAAGGAAATGTTTTTGCCATTTTTGTTGGTGCACTTGCCCAGACATTGGTTGTAGTCTTCAAGGCTGGGCCAAATATGTTGTTTGACGTTTAATTCTGCGTAGGCGGGTGAAATTGGCCAAAAAAGCGGATTACGATGGATGAATGAGGGGTTCCAGTGGTCACTGTTGTGACGATTGGCTTGTGTTATTTTTGTTTGCCGCATTTGTTTTTAATCGTGGTTTTTCACAAGACACGACAATATCATGTCTACCGGAAGACTCGCAAGCCAGTGTGGTAGAGAGGGAAAAGAATTTGATCTTGATAAGGAGGGATCAGGCTGCCTTTCTCATTAGCATTTTCAACCGGGAAATGAGATCCCCCGGTTGAAAGGGCTTAACGATGTAGTCATTAGCGCCGTCTTCAAGTGCTTTGACAATGTCCTTTTCTTGGGATTTGGCGGTTAACATGACAATAGGGACGTCTTTCCAGTTGGTTTCGTTTCTGATATGTGCAATGAGTTGGTATCCGTCGAAAACAGGCATCATGATGTCGAGGAGTACAAGTTTGGGCACTTTTATTGTTGCAATTGCATCCATGGCCTCTTGGCCATCATTGGCCACTTTTACTTTATAGCCTTCTCGCGTCAGCATAAAATTAAGCAAATAGGAAATCTGCTCATCGTCTTCTGCAACTAAAACATCGTATTCTTCACTCATCATTATCCTCGATTGTTGACTGGTAATATATTCATCTATGAGAGGTGATAAAATCAATGGGCCATCAATGAATATAGCGGATAAATTCAGCGAAACCTTAGCTTTAATATTGGTAGAGGGGCGTATTGTCGGTGTTGCCTGTCGGTGAGGTGATTTGCAATATTAACGAGGTGTTATCTCTGCTTTTTCTTTATGAATAAATCTTAACACGGGGCAATGCTGTGCTAATCGTGATTGAGGTGCTTTGTTATACGATTCAATGGCTTGTAAGTTTCCGTAAAATATCATCTTTGTTTTGATTTAAAATTTTAGTTGGGAAAATAGATCAAAATGTTATACAGTTGTTATACATATTGAAATATATATGTGCAGGGTGGAATGCTTTATAATCATTTCAAATAAAACAATTATTTAGCGGTCTTTGTTGTTTTCGGGGCACTTTTTGTTGACGTATTCTCGTGATATTAAGGTCAATATGTTTTACGAAGCAAATGGCAGTGTTTTGACGGTAATAAAAATCGCAATAGGGGCCGATATATGAGTAATTCTTATCGAGAAAATGCCGTAAGGCGCGGGGCAAATATGCGTGATAAAGCGATGGCTATGGCCATGAAGCGAAAAGAGGAATACTTGGGTGCGCGCGTTCCAAAGGCGTTAAAAGCACGGGTGATGAGCAAAGCGGATGAAATGGGGATTCCTGTTTCGTTGTTGATGCGGCGATTACTGGAACAATCTTTTCCCGAGGACAGGGAAGCTGCGGGTAGTCATGTTGAATTTAGTGAAAAAACGGTTACGGCGGAACAAAAACCGCTTAACCAGCCAGGCTCGGAGTTAAAAACAGCTAAATACGCCGATATCATAGCCTGGAAAAATATTGAGGTTAACCAGGACAGAAGTTGTGAGCGCTGTAAAGAACCTTTACCCCGAGGGTGTCAGGCATCGTTGGGATTTACTGCTACGGAAGTGGGGTATGTCATTGTTTGCTCACAGTGCAAAACGCAACTATGTGAATCTTGATGATGAAAAAATAGCAAGGTATTTCCCATTTCGATATTACGTAGATTCTATTCTTGCGAGAAGCCGGGCTTTAAAGAGTCCGGCTTGTTTGCGTATTGGCGTTGCATGATTCTGATATATTTATTGTGTGTTTCTCCACTGCAAGCGGCGACTCACGATGACAATGATATAGACGTTGCCTTGCCGGATGATCTGGATTTGATGTTAGGCACTGTTAAACCGACGAAAAGCCTTTTGAGTGGTTATGTGAAAAATGAAACGGCTTATCGTTATGATGAACCTCGATCTTTTACAAAAATACGAAACGTATTATACCTCAACTGGCAATACATATTTTCTGCAAAAGCAAAATTCTATAGTTCTGTTTACGGCTATTATGATCATGTTTATGATCTTTTTAATTACGATACGATTGTAGCGAGAGATGTGCGTGACAGCAAAGAACCACTGGTCTTTATTGAGCAATTAAGAAAAGAAAAAGACGATAAGCGCCTTGAATTAAGAGAGCTTTATATGGACTTTTTTTTCAATAATCTTGATATTCGCATTGGTAAGCAATTTGTGATTTGGGGAGTGCTTGAAGGTGTCAGGATTGTTGATGAAATCAACCCAATGGACTTTAGAGAATTAATTATGCCGGATTTGCTGGATTATCGAATTCCTTTATGGACATTCAAGGCAAATTATTATCGAAAAAATACGGCTTTTGAGTTTATCTGGATACCTGAATTGAAATTCCACCAGCCGGCTGCCCCTGGCTCAGAATGGGAGTTGTTTCAAATTTTGCCGACAACAACATTGCCGGAAAACTTTAATCCAAAATATTCCGAAGTTGGCTTGAAAATAACACAGGATATATTCGATGCAGAGGTGTCTTTCAGTTATTTTTATACATGGGATGACTACCCGGTTACCTTTCGAGTGATTTCTTTGGCAGATGTACGAAGTGTTGATCCGACTCAAACACTGCCTATTTTTCCTACTTATACCCGTATGCATATGTATGGTGCGACGATAACGAAAGAAATTCGAGGCGATATTTTTAAAGCAGAATTCGCCTATGTTCAGGACAAATATTTTGCCATTGTTGATAAATACACTGACGGGTATCTTGATTATGATGGTGATGTAAAACGGGATCATATCCGTTGGGGTATAGGCTATGACTTTAGCTTTTGGGGTGCAGATATAAGTCCTGCAATTACACAATGGTATATCATGAACTACAGTAGATATATCTTGGCTGATGAATTTGATACGACCTTTAACCTTTTTATTCGTAAGCCCTTGCTAAAGCAATCAGCGGTTTTCACTCTGTTATTTATTCGTTTAATCAATTTTGAAGAAACTTATATGAAGCCTCGTATGACGTTTAATTTGACCGATCACTTTCAGGTTATTGCCGGGGCAGATTTTTTTATTGGCCGAAGAACCGTTTTTGGAAGGCAGGCTGATAGAGCGGCCGAGGGTGGTCTGGTGACACCCAAGCAGCGCGCACAATTTTTGGGAAATTTTAATGAAAATAACCGTGTATCGATAGAATTCAAGTATAATTTTTAGGTTTTTGGACGATATATGGTGCTAGCTTTAAATTTTTGTCGCTAGTGTTGGGGGAATAACTGGCTGACTAATGGGTTGCAGCTCGTGTACAGTGTTAAAGGTTGCAGTAAATCAGTAATCGTGTTTGTAAATTTAAGCGTTGATCAGCTGACAGGATGTGTTTCTGATGAATTGCTCGAAGGGTTGATATGTTAAATAAAATTTATTCGCTAGGGATTAATTTCCCTAAAAGTATTATTGCCGTGATTGCGGTGATCACAGTTTTTTTCTTTATGCAACTTGATGGTTTGCGCTGGGAGACAGATGCTCGGGTGTATTTGCCTAAAGGGCATGAAGGTATTATTTATGATGAAAAAGTTGATGAGATTTTCGGTGTAAAGGATACCTTGATCGTTACTGTCGTAAATGATGAAGAGGGTATTTACAATATTGAAACCCTTAAACGAATTGATCGTATCACAAAGGCAATGTCGAAACTTCCTGGCGTATTGGCAAAAGCTGAAATCGATATCGCATCAATTACCTCGGCTACGGTTTTTGAGGGCGACGATTTACGGATGGGCGCTGTGCCTGTAATGGCAGGTATTCCCAAAACACAGGCGGATCTTGATTTGCTGAAGCAGCGTGTTGCGTTGCATAAAGACACACTGGTGGGTAATTTGGTATCTGCTGATGGAACCGCCGCCATGATTCGCGCCAAAATCAAGGAAGGCGCAAATTATCGTTACCAGAGTTATTTTCAGGTTAAGGCTATTTTGGCGAAAGAACAGGGCGTTGAAATGGACTGGGGGCCATGGGCAGGTGATGGCAATTGGGGAGATAAGAAAAGTAATGATGGTGACGAAGACGACGCATGGGAAGGTAATCAATGGAGTGATGGCACTAAGTGGAAGAATGGTAAGCGTATAGATGGAGAGGAGACGTCAGCGTCAGATACAATTGCTGCTACTGAAGAAATTGATGAAGATGAAGTCTGGGAAGGTAACAAGTGGGTTGATGGCACCAAATGGAAAGACGGCAAGCGCATAGGAAAATCAGACGTCGTTGCTGAAAAGCAACAGGAGCCGGATATTTCAGGTGATGGTGCTGTCGCGGACGAGGACTGGGAAGGCAATAAGTGGGTGGCCGGAACAAACTGGCGTGATGGCATGCCAATTGAGGCCGAGGCAAAGAAAGCAGACCAATCGGTTGACTGGGTTGCCAGTGAGTTTGAAGTCGTTTCAGATGCAGATAAGCCAGCAAAGACCGCGGAAGAAGGTGAAGCAAATGTTAGGGATCCTGACAAACCGATAAATGATGTATTTTACCTTTCAGGTCGCCCTGTTATTGAAGTGACTTCCGGTATGCTTGCCATGGCGGACATGGAGTTGATGGTACCATTGTTGGTACTGGTGATGGCCATTGTGTTGCTTCTCATTTTTCGAACCTGGCGTGGCATGATATTGCCGATATTAGTGATGTCAATTTCCATTATCTGGACATTCGGCTTAATGGTTGTATTGGATGTTCCTTTGTACACAATATCGACTATGTTGCCGGTTATTCTCGTCGCTGTTGGTATTGGTGATGGTGTGCATTTAATTAGTAGTTACTACGATAAGGTATTGGAAAACCCGCAAGAAGATGCGAAAACAATAGTAAGAGCCTCTACCTTGCAATTAGGCGCCCCCTTGGTAATGACATCTGTTACAACCGGCATAGGTTTTCTTGCCTTAATGTTTGCTGAAATGCCGCCGTTTAAAGTGTTTGGTATTTTTGCCGTGATCGGTATTTTGTTTTCATGGGCGGTCAGCGCAACGTTATTGCCAGCCGTATTGTCTTTGCTCAAGCCCAAAGTTGGAAATTACTTGGCAAAACGTCGAGCGATGCGTGTTTACTCGGAAAAAAATCGTTTGGCTTATTTATTAACAAAATCTGTGCGCTGGATTAATGCTAACAAGCAGACCACCGCGATGACTTTATCATTGATATTTGTTGTGACGGTATTTGGTTTCAGTAAATTATATGTGGACTCGAGCTGGATGAGTGATTTTCGAGAAGATGAGGAAATTTCCAAGGCCACAAAACTGATTAATGAGCGTTTCTCGGGCACAATTTTCTTGAATGTGGTATTGGAGGCCAAAGAGCGGGATGCGTTTAAGGATCCGGTTCTGTTAAACAAGATGCAGGGTTTGCAAACTTACGTCGAAACATTGCCTTATGTGGGTGATTCGTTGAGTATTGTTGACTATATGAAAAGTATGAATAAAGCTTTGCACTCTGGTGATGAAGCTTATAACCGTATACCGGAAACCCAAAAACAGATTGCGGAATATCTTTTTTTGTTTTCTGTTTCTGGACGGCCGCAGCAACTGGATCAAGTGGTGGATTTTGATTATAAGACCGGCCTTATTACGATTATGATTCAAACCGATCATACCCGTGACTTGAAGCATATTATGGACTCTGTTACTCAGTATGCTGCGGATAATTTCAAAGACCAAAATGTCGACATTAACTTGTCGGGTTCCGGTAATAACTCGTATATCTGGGCTGACTTGTTAATTGATAGTCAGACGACGGCAATTGTATTGTCAAAAGTGGCTATTCTGATTGTTGCTGCACTTGTGTTTGGATCGTTTATTGCGGGTGTTTATGTCGTGATTCCTGTTACTTTGTCAACCTTGTTTGTGGCTGGGACAGCGGGGTTATTTGGCGTGCCACTGGATGTTTCCACTGCATTGGCGGCAGGTATTGCCATTGGGGTTGGTGTGGATTACGCAATACATTTTGTTTATAAATATATTCGGGAAAAAGAGAGAACCGGTAGCTATGAGGCTGCTATTGATAACACCATGCGCACGACCGGCTACACCATTGCGATAAATGCCATTGTAGTATCAGTTGGATTTGCAGTTCTGTTTTTCTCTCAATTTCCGCCTCATGTCAAACTGGGATATTTTGTCACAGCTTATATGTTGGTGAGTTGTATGGTCGCCATTTGGGTCTTACCCGCCTTGCTATCATACTTTAAACCGGAGTTTAAACGTGGACTAATGCGTACGCCGTAATACACAAGCGAATAAAAAAGGATAGCGAGTGCCCCTGTTGAAATTATCAACTGTGTTAACGTTGCTAGCACTGCTGTTGCTTAGTGAGGGGGCATTTGCAGCCAAGGCAAAAAAAGGGGGGTGGATATTTTCTCCCGTTGTGGGTGTTAGTCGTTTGGCCTTGGACGCATTTTATGAAACAGTGTATAAATCGCCATTCGTCGGCTCGGTAGAAATCACAACTGATTTACCTGAGGATGTGGAAGGAGTATCGGCTTATCCCATTGAACGTTTTTCGTTTGAAAATGATTTGCTGCCAAGGCAATTTGATGTAGAGGGTGGCCTGGAAATGCGGCGTTATTTCGGGCGGCAGAATGATTTTTTTATTGGTATCGCTGCGTGGGAAACTATTTCAGAGAATGCACCTATACGTGTTCGTTTCCCGTTACAGGGTGATAAGGTCAATATCGCCGATTATTCCCGTCGAGGTAAGCTTTCGTTTACTCAGTATTATATTGGTCTTCGGCGTTATTTAACAAATCGAGATTCAAGATTTAACGCCTATGTTAATGTTAGTTTGCGAGAGATTTTTGATATTGATTATGAAGAAACCAATGTCTTTAGCTTTGTTAGTGGCGCACCAGCCGGATTTAAACGTATTTTTATTTTTAGATCACAGGCAACGGGATTTTTAATGGGGCAATTTGGTGTTGGTGGTGAATTTCGTTTTGCAGAACGATTTTCTATTGCCATGGAAGGTGCCTACGCCTTCAACCTGCAATCAGCCAGTCTTAGGGGGGTTACCGCTGTAAACGATACGAATGATGGTGATCGTTTGCGATTACAGCCTTTGGTGATTCGGGCAATTAATCCACTTCAAGATGTAGGTGCCTTGAATAAAGACGGTGAGACGAGGACGAAAGTAGATTTACGATTTAATGGTTGGCATGCACTGGTAAAGTTTAATGTGGCATTTTAAAAAGGTCGCAAGTAAATAATGACTTTTTTAAGTAACATAAAACAGATTCGTTTTTCTTCAGGGGTTGTTCATCTTTGTTCTTCCCGCATTCTTGCACTTTTCTTTATTTTTAGTCTTGTTTCTTCTTATGCGCTCGCGGATACACCTACGATAAAAAGGCTGATTGACGAAAGTGTTGTTGCATTACAGAAAAAAGATGCGAAAACGGCAATTGAAAAGCTTGATCAAATTTTATTGTTGTCACCAGATCACCCCGAGGCTTCTTTTCGGAAAGGACAGGCATTAATATTAAATCGACAAGCACGAAAAGGCCTTGAGTTTGTCGTTAAGAGCACTCAATTGGCACCTGAAAATGTGCGTTACAGTTTATATTTAAGTCGAATCTACATTAAGCAGCGTAAGGCAGACAAGGCTATTGCGGAATATCAGCGCATTATAAATACAGGCACACGCGACCCGAGAATAGCTGAAGTTGAAATGCTGCTTTCGTTAGAGACGGGACGCTCCTTAGCCAAAAAAAATGAGCTTGACGCTGCGTTGCTTATATTTAAAGGGCTATTGCTCGATCACCCGGACAATCCCCAGGTTTTATTTAATATTGGCAACGCCTATCTTCAGCTCAATCGTATTGAGGAGGCCGAAAAAATTTTTATAAAACTGCATACTACTGATAAAAAAAATAAAACCATTAATATGAGGTTGGCCAGAATCTATGAAAAAACCGGGCGACCATCGTTGGCGATGAAGCACTTGAAGTTGATTATGGATTTGAATTTGAATGATTCCATCAGTAGAACGGCAACCATACAATACTATCTTGTTAAGGGTCGTCAGGCATTAAATAATCGTCAATGGGAAGAAGCGCTTACTGCGTTTCAGAATGTGGTCAGTATCGATCCTAAAAAAACCGAAGCACTTTTTAATATGGCAATGGCAAATATTCAGCTTGGAAATACTTTGATGGCTGAAAGAGGCTTCTTGTCGGTAATAAAGTTAACCCCTGAGGATTATTCGGCCCGTTTAAATCTCGGCATTATGTATTTTGATATCGGTAAAACAGAAGAAGCTCAAGCCCAGTTTAAGTATATTATTAAGCATGATAAAACTAAACGTTATGTCGTTGAGGCGAAAAAACGCCTGAATTTACTGCATTCACTATTAGCTGACAAGGCCTTGAAAAATGGGGATATAGAGGAGGGGTTGGTTGAGTACGAGAAGGCTTTGAACTATTTTTCTGCAAATATCAAGGCGAGTTTTACCCGAGGAAATATTTTTATCAAACAAAAAAAATATACTGAAGCGCGTAAGGAGTTTGAATCTGTTATTAAATTTGATCCGGACAATGTTCAGGCGCGGGCCAATTTAGGGCGTATTTACGAGAAATTAGCCTTGTTTACCAAGGCGGCTGAACAATATGAAATTGTAATGCGCAAGGATAGCACCAGCAAGGCAGGAAAGTATGCAGCTTCAAAATGGAAAATAACAAAGGGACGAGGGCTGTGGGAGCAAAAACGCTTGGCAGAGTCGGAAAAAGTATTTCAAGAAGTGACCTTGGAGCAGCCCAATAATTACCAGGCATTTGCTTTTTTGGGCATTTTGCAGTCCAGTCGAGGGAAATTGCGGGAAGCAGCTATTTCCTATCAGCGTGTACTGGATTTACGTCCGACCAATTATGCTATCAGAATGTTGTTGGGAAAAGTCTATGAGCAACTGGGGCTTGACTCGTTAGCGGCGAATGAATATCGCAGTATTATTTTTGCTGGTGGCTCTGTGCCACAAGTGCCTGAGGCAGAGCTGCGGCTGGCGAATGTCGAAGCCAGACTTAGTGGTTTTTCGAATACGCTGAATTATAGCTTTGGTTATGACAGTAATTTGAATTTAAATGATCTTGCACCTATTCAGGAAGCAAGGTCAAATCTGGCATTGAGCTTTAATTATGCGATGAAAACACGAGACGATTTGAGTTTTACATTGAGCTGGAGTCCGACCTATTCCATTTATCATTTCAATCAAACGGACTATCTTATTTCTGTTTTGCAATCTTATGTTCGCTTTGGTATTCCTGATGATAACTGGAATTTGTCATTTAGTCAGCAAGATCAGGACAGTCTTTTAACTTCGACATCGCTTAGTCGGGCGACATCGATGAATGCGGGAAAATCCAAAAAAATATTTATACCGGCTGCATTCAGTTTGGCCCCGGCTGGTTTTGAAGGGGAGAATATTGCAAGCACCTTGAGGCTGGATGCCGGGGTTCGCCGAATCTCTGCCAATATTGGTAATCCATTGCAATCAGTGATGGCAACGTTTTCTGGCTCTTTGTCTCAGCAATTACGGTGGGGTATATCCTTAAGCGGTGGATATACGTTGGGAATTTACCGAAATTTGCAATACGTCGAAACTTATGGTGGTCGATCTCAAACGGTAATTGATGCGGTAACCGGGCTGGAAACAATCGTCGCTGATAGAACACTGGTGTACAGTTCTGATGATTACGAATATAACAGTCATGCGGGTAATCTTTCTTTGAGTAAAACCCTCGCACCGGGTGTTATCGGTAGACTCAGAAGTGTTGCGACTTTTACGGGATATTCAAATATTGACTCGGGATCAATAGCGAACAATATTGAAACCAAGCGGAAAAACCTGAGCTTGTCTTTGTCACCAAGTATTACTTACATGTTTTTTAAAGATATTCGATTTGTGTTGAGTGGTACAATGCAGAAAAATATATCGAATTTACCTGTAGGATTGAGCATAGGGCAGGTTGAAGATACTAATCCGGCTGAAGAATCTTTGCGTACAATAGCGTCATTTCAGAGTTATTCTTTGGGGAGTTATACGAGATTTACGATAGATGCTTCTTTTATTATGAATTTTTAACTGGCAGTTGTTGGTTTACTATTAATTTGTTTAAGTTAACAAGTGTTTCGATTAACCGTATAATTTTCAACAATTACTCGAAATGTTGATTCTGAATTATAGAGGTGGTCATGCATCATTTTTTTATATTTTCCATAATCGCTGTTTTGTTTCCTGGCTTATTCCAGGCTGCCGTTGTATCTGCGGGAGAATTTGAAGACTTCCGTAAAGAAGCAAACCAGTATCAGGAAGATGTGAAGGCGGAATTTGATCAATACAAAAAAGAGTTGGAAGACGGTTTTTTGGCATATAAGAATGCTTATGAAGAAGAATTTAATCGTTATAGAAAAAGTATTAGCCAGCATTGGGGGGAATTTGTTGATAGTGATAAAAAACGTTGGGTAAGCTATAGCGAGTCTAACAATGTCAGGCGAATTATCGATTTTGAGTCAGGTGAAGTGTCTATCGATGTGCTTGATGGCGACAAGTTATCAGAACGTGCTTTGGACGCCCTGTTTAAAACGCAAATTCATGCCTTGCTGAATGTCTCGGAGAAAGAAGCCTTTGACAGTGATCAAGTGGCTTCGAGAGTTGAACAGCGTATGCTTAAGGCCTCTCGATTGATGAAAACAGCTGACCTGACGGATGCGCGCTTGTTTGATTTTAAAGTGCCGGAATTCAAAATACGCTATAAAGCCGGGTTTATAAAAACGCTGAGTGATGACGTTGTGTCTGCAAGTAAGCGAAAAACCCAGGGGCAGAACAAAAGTATTGTGAATATTCGGTTTAAAATACCCGATGCAAGACAGAAAAAAGCACAGCGTTTTGTCGAGTTTGTGCTGAAATCGGCAGATAAAGAACAAATTCCTGTGCCACTGGTATTTGCTATTATGGAGACAGAAAGTAGTTTTAACCCAATGGCGCGATCTCATGTACCTGCGTTTGGATTGATGCAGGTTGTACCGCGCAGCGCTGGCAAGGATGCTTCCAAGTACTTGTTTGGCAAGCCCAAGATTTTATCGCCTTCTTTTTTGTATAAAAGTGATAATAATATAACAATAGGCAGTGCGTACTTACATATTTTATATTATCGCTATCTAAAAAGAATCGAGAACCCGGTTAGCCGATTATATTGTGCAATAGCCGCTTATAATACTGGTACGGGAAACGTGGCCAGGGCTATTGTCGGTAAGTCAAATGTGTCCTTGGCTGCGAAAAAGATTAATCAAATGACGCCGAAAGCGGTTTACAATATGTTATTAAAACAGCTACCGTATGAGGAAACCCGGCGCTACTTGAAGAAGGTTGCTTTAAAGATGGCCGACTACCAGCATCAGGGTGTATAAGCGGAACGGAGCGCTACTGAAAGTTTTGTCTTTGTCTTATGGGAATGTTGGTGCAGCGCCAAAGTTTGCGTCCCATGCGAATGGGTCAGCGGTAGTTGGCAATATTTCCAGAAGCGTAGCTGATGCTTCAATGTTTGTTGTGTTATTGCTAACGCTTTGGTAGTTCATGCCGACACCTGTTGGATTTGTCGGACTGTTACTGCTTTGAGCCACCCATGTCGTTGATATGTCATCCTGGTTTGCCCAGCTTACGGTGTTGCTTGCTGCGGGCACAACGGCTATCCCATTTGAGGTAACGGGGAGTGTTACACTGCTCGCTGCTGTCAGTGGTGAGGTGATGAAGTATTCATTGCCGTTGACCATAAACTTGGTTTTAAGCCCCGGTGCAGGACCTGTGTACCAAGGTGTATAAGAAAGATTTCCCGCGGCACCACTAACTTGGCGTTGCTCAAATGTTTGTTTTTTACTTGTGTCTCCTGGGGAACCAACCAAGGTATTTTGACTTATACTAAGTTGGCGTCCTATTTCGGTATTTGTATCCGGGTTGTTGCTTGTTGAAACGGTGGAAAAAGCCGTGTAGTTGGTGAAGTCAAAGGCGCTATTAAAATCATTGGAGGCAGAAGATAAGGTTTGAGCGATTTTTGTGCTGAACATATCCTCGGCATTGGTGGCATACAGGCCGCGCATATTGCCTTTTTGTATTTCAGCACTCAGCTGAAAATTTGCTGAGTCTCTAACGATTTGCTTTGTTGCAACACCTTGCGCAATACCTTCACCAACAAGCGCAAAAGGGATATAGGATTCGGTGGTAAAGCTTAATTCGCCGGCACCCGAGGTAACTAGAGGGTCACCTGTTGCATTGGGCTCGGTTAAAATAAGCCGGAAGAATTTTGAGCCGTCAGATTCCACTTCTTCATATTTGAAGCCATTTTCGGCAGGTGCCAGTTCGGTACAGGTAACACCGACTCCGCTACATGAAATCGATGTGTCAATAACGCCGGCAGTGACTGTCCAGCCGTCATAGGCAACGGGTGGGGCGGCAAAGGCGCTGGATGACATGGATGACAACAGGGCGAATGTGATTGCGGCAGACAGTTTATATTTTGTGTATTTAAAGGGGCTGTTTGCTATAGCTGGTGATATTGGGTGTTGTACATCAGTTGCGTTGATTATTATGTTAAAACGAGCCATCACAAACTCCCCGATTATTCTCAATATGCTAACTGTTCGGTTATCCTACCGGACATGCTACCGTGATACAAGTCACATTTACACCATTATTTGTTGTTTTTTTGCTCTCAAGGTTGATGTTTTTCGTCTTTTTAACCTGAGTGTCATCTATTTTTTAGCCAATAGCTTGTTTTTGCTATAAAAATACTTGATGCCCGTATTTGCTGGTATATTGCTTGGGTGCTTTGCTTTTTTTTAAGATGATTAACACTCAATCTCGATACCCCTTGAAGGCAGATATGGCCCAATACAATGTGATAATGGCAAATAACAAGGTTACACCAAAACCAGTGGCAAATTGACTGAAATCGGGTTCGGCTGCCAATAGGCTACGAACAGCCGAAACGGCATATTCAATGGGATTGGCAATACCGATAGTGTGAATCCACTCAGGCATGAATTTTTCGGGTACCATGGCTGATGAGAAAAACATTAATGGCATTGTCATTAAATTACCCATTATCACCAGCGGTTCTTCCCGTTGCAGCATAATGGCTAGTCCATTGGACAAGGCCGCGAAAGCGATACCCAATAGCAGAACAACCAGCATGGCAAGCAGAATATAAACGGGATTGTAGCTGGTGGTTGCGCCCATCATCCAAGCCGCTGCTAATACGATCAGTGCCTGTATCACCACTTGTACGGCGGAGTGCAATACCCGGCTAAGAACTATAGCACTTCTTGAGGCAGGGGAGACCAGCATTTTATCAACGGTGCCCGCACTAATTTCTCGTAATAAACTGACACCGGCCCATGAGGAGCCAAACAGTACGGTCATAACTAAAACACCGGGTACAAAATAATCAATGTAAGTGTTGGAAGGAAAGCCAGGCAGATCGGCAAAATACTCGAATAATGAGCCAAAAATAAATAACCAGATTAATGGCTGAATAAGAGAGAACAATGACCATAATGGCATTCGCATGGAGATTTTGACGTACTTGTTAAAAAGATACCAGGTATCGGCTATCATGTGTGTTCCTTGCTAATCATATTGGAGTAAATTTGGTGAATTGTGGCGTAGCTACTTGCCGCTACCATCAGGCCATTTGTTGTTGCTTTTGTGCCAGTTTTGTTGGCTGTTTTGTTTCCAATTGGCATTGTCATCTGACTCGGCTGCGGAAGCATCAGCCCACGAACCGGTTTCCTGTTTAGTCGCTTCTTCAGGTGTTGAGTGTTCTTTTTTAGTGGATTTGTTGGCTTCATGCCAAGCGGCGGATTCTTCCGCTGTCCATTGCTTGTTATCTTGCCATTGTGCGGCTTCCTCCGCTGACCATTCCTTGTTTTTATGCCATTGCTCAGCTTCTTCTTTGGTCCATTTTTTTGTATCGTCAGACTGGGTGTTGCCGCTGTCGGTAGTTTCATTGCTTTGGCTATCTTGCCATTTTTTCGCCCATTTGCCGCCACCGCCTTTGCCGGCCCATTTTTCCCACCATTTGTTTTCGCCGGCGTCTTCAGTGGAATCGATACTGCTTCCGGTATATTGAATAAAAACATCGTCGAGAGTCGGACGCGAATAAGAGACATTTTCCACGTCACAATTGAGTTCGGTGCAGTGTTCAATTAAACGCGGAATAGAGGTTGCCCCGTTTGAAACATAAAGGTGCAACTTGTTCTGCTCCCATTTCTGGTCTTTAACAAAATCATTTGCAGAAAGGCCGTCGGCAATTTTATGTTTGTCTTTCGGGGCTTTCATTTGCAAGGAAACCACATCACCGCGAATTTGATCTTTTAGGGTGTCAGGGTTTTCAACGGTCTTTATTTGCCCTTTGTGAATGATGGCAACGCGATTTGAGAGCTTGTCTGCTTCGTCGAGATAGTGCGTGGTGAGTAAAATGGTTAAACGTAATTCCGCATTCAGCTTGCGAATATATTGCCACAAACTTTGTCGACTGGGTGTGTCAAGGCCGAGTGTGGGTTCGTCAAGAAAGAGGATTTGCGGGCGATGAATTAACGCGGTTGCAATATCCAGTTTGCGCCGCATGCCGCCGGAATAGCTGGAGACCAAATTGTCTAATACGTCGTCTATTTCGAAATAAGTTGCCAGTTCGTCGATGCGTGCAGCGATGTCCGCTTTTTTCATTCGATATAAATGACCTTGAAGCGTCAGGTTTTCCCGGCCGGTAAGAAAATAGTCAACCCCGGTTTCCTGCGCTACATAGCCAATTGATTGGCGTACCTGATCGGGATCGGTGTCTATATTGAAACCGGAAATAATCACTTCACCATCATCGAAACCGCTTAAGGTGGTCAGTATGCGAATGACGGTGCTTTTCCCTGCGCCATTGGGGCCGAGTAATGAGAGGATTTCTCCGGTATTGACTTCAAGTGACAATTGGTTAACTGCCTGGGCCCCGGAAGCATACGTTTTATTGAGGTTTTTAATGCTTATCATCGAAATTGAACAACCTAGGTTAATTTGGTGTTAGTGATTATATACAAGGATGATCGGGCAAAATACTTTTATTATGCTTAAAAAAGAAAAAGTATGAGGATTTTATGCCTTGGTTGAATATGGGGGATAGCGAGCTGATAAATGTTGGCTGCATTGTGTGCAAATTTCCCTGAAAGTTGTTTATTATGGAAAAGAGCAGTAAAAACAACAGTATTTGTTTGACAGTAGGGTTACCCTTTCGTAAATTAGTCCGAATATTAAAAATGCATAGTGTTGCGCGTTTTTTGCGCGTAGACGTACCATTCGTATACTAAAAAATACGTATTGCAGTTTCACACAGGAATAAATCTAATGAGTGTATCAGGGAGATGGGGGGTTTTTTCTTCGGGCGCTTGGCTCACGGGAAAATCTGGCTGCGGGAAGGCCAGGCATGTCTCTGTTGTGGCGATCTTGCTTGTTTTTCCGGTTTTAATGTTACGTTATGAAGCCGGGCACGCAGATGGCTGGCTCGGTGGTGATGCCGATAATCCCACCCCGGGGGGAGGGCTGGCATCACAAGCACCAAACAAAATATTTCAGGGGCCAAACCCCGGTAATTCCCGTGGTGCGGTTGGCGGTATCGCAAATACGCGTCATAACCTGACCATGTCATACAGTACTGGTCAGCTGGTTATGGATAAATACCGAAACGATTATTATGAAATATGTGTTTATTGTCATACGCCGCACGGCGCAAACTCCACAGCAGCAGCTCCCTTGTGGAATCGGACGGTAACTTCCCGGGAATACACCCTTTATCAGGATAAAAATGCGGGGAATGAGCCGTCAGCATTAAATGCGACGTTTACTCAGCCAGGGCCAAATTCATTAACCTGTTTGTCATGTCATGACGGTGTAACTGCAATTGACTCCATTATTAATATGCCGACTCAGCTTAGTGGTGAATTTCGGGCCGGTTACAGTCAGGGGCAGGAAACCGCGGTAGGGAATGCGTTTCTCGATGAATGGAGCGGAAATGCACTTGGTACTGGTGGGCCGGGTGATTTTGCTGATGGCGGTCACGCGGGCTTTAGGGATTCACCAACGAATTGTCTGGCCTGTCATGATTCCGTTGGTCCTACCGCGACACCAGCAAAGCCGGATTTTACCAATTTTGTCATAGGCACTAACTTGACGGATGACCATCCGATCGGTGTGACATATCCAACGAAGTTTGATTCCAGCGTTGATTTCAATGAGCCGAATGTCAAAACCGGCCGGATTGCGTTTTTTGATATTAACGGCAACTCCCATGCGGATCCGGATGAAATTCGTTTGTATGATACTGGTGATGGTTATGAGGTGGAGTGTGGTTCTTGCCACGACCCGCATGGTGTAAGAATACGGAATTCGGCAAGCGTGGATCCGGCTGACAGCAACAATCTTGTCCCCAGCTTTTTGCGTGTTGGTGCTTTAACCGTACCGGAATCCAATACTGACCCTACGGGAAAATTAACCCGGGCAAATGTTGGCAGTAACTTGTGTTTAACTTGCCACGTTAAATAGCGGTGTAAAACCAAAACATAAAACTAAAGTAAAACCCCAAAAAGGGATGGCTATAAATTGCTATCCCTTTTTTGTTGTTAGATGACGGTATTCAGAAACCTTTTAAACTTAAGTGTAGTGATTTACCTGCCGCAGACACCGCAATTTGGGTCTTTTTTCAGTTTCAGCTCACGCCATTCCATGGTTAATGCATCAAACATTACCAAGCGGCCACTTAAGTCGGTGCCAAGTCCGGTTAGCACTTTAATGGCTTCGGTTGCCTGTATGGAGCCAATAATGCCGACGACAGGGGCAAGTACGCCATTTTGAGAGCAGGTTTCACCGAGTTCATCACTTTCTTTATAAAGGCAGTGGTAACAGGGGCTGTCTTCCTTGTCTGAGCGGAAAACACTGAGCTGGCCTTCAAAGCGAATGACTGAGCCGGAAACCAGTGGTTTTTTTTCTTCCACGCACAAGCGATTTAGTAAAAAGCGAGATTGAAAGTTATCGGTTGTTTCCAGCACGATATCCGCGAGCTTTACTTGTTCCCTTAGTTCGTCTTCTTCCAGTCGTCGATCGATGGTGGTAATTTCAATTTCCGAATTAAGTTCTGTCAGAGTGTCTTTGGCGGAATCGACTTTTAAGCGGCCCAGGTCGGATGTGCCGTGAAGTAACTGGCGCTGTAAATTGCTGAGTTCGATATGGTCAAAATCAACAATGGTCAGGTGGCCAATGCCCGAGCTGGCAAGGTACATGGCAACCGGAGAACCAAGTCCTCCGGCACCGATAATCAGCGCTTTTGATTCGGTGAGTTTTAGCTGACCTTCGTAATCCAGTTGAGGAAGCATAATATGCCGGCTGTATCGGGTGAGTTGTTCATTATTCATCGTTTTCTGCCCCTGCTTGTGCTAATCATGTGTTCTTGTTGGTAAGGTAAATAATAAAATGTGTTGAACCTGTTTGCTTTACAATCGATTAATCATGACCACTGATATGCAATTATGGAATCCAGTGGCGTTCGGCCATCGTCTGCCCAACCGCCAACCAAGTAAATCGTGTTATTCAAATGCGCAATTCCCATGGCTGCTCTTGGTGCTGGCATATCGGGTAAGGAGTGCCACTGATTGTCTGTTGATAAATGGATAGCAGCACGGGGATGTATGTTGTCGGTGCTGTATCCGCCAAAAAAGAAAAAATTATCATCGACGTTGCACATGGCTTGGCCGGCAGCCTCCCACGGCAGCTTGATTGAGTCGTCTTTGCACCATGTGTTGTCCGTGCTTGAATAGGTTTCGAAAAAATCGAAATTATTAAAACCCTCAGGTGTAAAGGCGACACCGCCACTGGTAAATATTTTGTCACCACGTGTTAGTGCGCTTGCGGCAAAACGCGGAGTGGGTAAATCGGCAATTTGTTCCCATTGCGTTTGCCCCGGTGTCCAGCGCTCACAAAAACTGAAGCCGGGATCTGTTTTCGGGCCACCCAGACAGGCATCAGGGTGGTGTCCACCAAGAATATAGATAGTGTCACCGATGGTTGTTGCTGCTGGATAGTCATGTGGTTGCAGCATATCTGGCGCAGTTGACCATGAGTCGGTTTCCGGGTCATAGACTTCAACGGTTTTTAAAAACTGGAAATTGCCGTCAGGTTTTTTATAGCCCCCACCGATGACGTATATTTTGCCTTTAATCAAAAAAGCGGCGGTGCCGGATCTTTTGGTTGGCATATTAGCGATGTCAGACCAGCTATTATTGTCAGGGTTAAAGCAGATGCAGTTGTCACGGCTTTGAAAATCCGGGCCTCCACCGCCAAAAACATAAAGTCGGTTTTTGTAGGCCACGACTGGCGCGTGTGATCGGGCAATTTTCATCTTTGTCATTTCTGACCATTTGCCGTTGGTTATCCCCATAATTAAATATCCTGTTTTAAAATAGAAAAAATGAATGCCCAGTTATCGTGATTTGCTCACTTGCAAACCGGGGTGCGAATAATTCAATATTGGGCTTGATTTCATATGACGCCGCTTTGGCGTGCCAATATAGTGATTAAGTTCATAAACTTAACATGATATTAAGTGTCTTTCGCGGTGAAATCCAAGATAATACCGTACCATGATAAAATAATAATTAATTTATTTTTTTATTGCCTTAAGCAAGTAATTCAGATTGGGATTTCTCATTTTTTTTAAACACGCGTAAAGTATACATGTTATAAAATCATACATTGGTGAACAAAACGCGCGGCTGCTAGCCAGGTGAAAAACATTGATTCGTTAAAATAATTTGTTGCCTGTACGATAAAGTGATCTGGTGATAGTGTTTTTTTAGGCGGCGGATAGCAAGTATGTCTTGACCTGTTTTAATTCGCTTGCTAAGTAGCGAATTTTATTGGTTATTAACATGGAAAAACCGTTGAATACATGGGATAATTTGCGCCTTTTTTAGTGTAGGCCTGCTCAATATGCTCCCGTTTTTTTGGGGCAACCTGCCTAATTACTGATCTTGGGTGCGATGCTTGCACCGGTCATAACTTTAGGTTAATGTAATACATGAGTGGTTTGCTTGGTTATTTTGAGTTGTTCAGGCTTTGTTAAGTTATGGCTTGTAAGTTGTTATTTGATTATAAGTACTGAATTGAAGAAACGAAGTTATCAGCTCACGAATGGTAGTTGGTTAAAATGACTTTAGAAATTTTGATGATTTGGATCGGGAGGGGTGAATAGGTGCTATACGAGAATGCTAATAATGACAAGAAACACGTGTCTGATTCACAAAAGCAGAGTGCATCATTGTCCTCATCATCGACAGGGCAATTTGCGCCACTTCAAGATACATTTGGCCGAACATTTGATTATGTTCGTATTGCCTTAACTGAAAAATGTAACTTGAGATGTACCTATTGCATGCCTGAAGAAGGTGTTGATTTTAAACATGGCGAACAAGTGTTAACCTCAGAGGAGACGTTGAGAGTTATTGGCGTGTTAGGCCGAATGGGAATCAAAAAAGTGCGTTTTACCGGCGGTGAGCCGTTGGTAAGAAAAGATATCGTTAGCCTGGTAGCAGGGGCTGCAAATACGCCAGGAATAAAAGCCGTACACATGACAACAAATGGCATTATTTTCCCCAAATATGCCCAGCAATTGCGAGATGCCGGTTTGACCGGCGTCAATATCAGTCTCGATACATTAAATGAAGCACGTTTTTTTGAAATCACTCGCCGTAAAGGTATGGATAAAGTTCTGGAGAGTATTCAGCTTGCTCAAACGCTGAAGTTTCCACGGGTGAAAGTCAATATCGTTGTTATGCGGGGTTTTAATGATGATGAACTTGAAAACTTCATGGAAATTACCCGAGATAATGAAGTGACAGTTCGTTTTATCGAATTTATGCCTTTTGATGCCCATCAGATTTGGGAAACAGGTGATCATTTTCTCAGTGCAGAAACAATGATAAAAATGCTTAAAACAAAATACCCCGATATTGAGTTGGCCACAGGTACGAGAACAGAACATCATATTTTTCAAGTGCCGGGTTACAGAGGTAAAATTGCAATAATTCCAGCGTTTACGCGTAGCTTGTGTGGCAATTGTTCGCGTATTCGACTCACTTCGGATGGTGGAATTCGTAACTGTCTATATTCTGATGAAGAATTTACCTTGCTTGATTTGATTCGAGGTGGTTGCTCGGACGAGGATATAGTTGCAAAGTTCAGACGTGCTTTTCATGAAAAATCCAAAGATGGCTTTGAATCACGTAAGAAAGCAGCTGTTAAAGAGTCCACGATTCAGTTTAAAGGTCGTTCCAGTATGACTCAAATCGGTGGTTAATGGTTGTTGATTTGTTAATTGATACTTTTTTCTTTTGACAGTTTCCTAACAAGCCTGCTGAGTGTTATTGTATGACGCTTAGCAGGCTTTTTATGTATCAATGTAATAGCGTTTTCGCATTTAACTATTGTAATAAAACGTTTTGTCATTTATCAACGCAGTAAATTTAACGTAATTTAAAGAGAAGCACATCATGGATAATAAACTTACGCATTTTAACGCCTCAGGCGAGGCTCACATGGTTGACGTCGGCACCAAGGAAATTACAACACGCGAAGCTGTTGTTGAAGGCCGAATTTACATGGAAGCGGAAACACTTAAATTAATCATGGAAGGTTCTCACAAAAAGGGTGATGTTTTGGGGATTTCACGTGTTGCGGGCATTATGGGTGCCAAGAGAACACCTGATCTTGTACCACTTTGTCATCCACTGTTAATAACCAATGTCGAACTGGAATTAACCCCTGAGCCAGAAAAAAATGCGGTTTATTGTCTATGCAGTGTTCGTTGCAATGGTCAGACCGGCGTTGAAATGGAAGCATTATGTGCTGCTCAAGTTGCTTTACTGACGATTTATGATATGTGTAAAGCGGTTGACCGAGGAATGGTGATCACAGATGTGGGCTTACTGCAAAAATCCGGCGGCAAGTCTGGTACCTGGAAACGTTCCGAGTAATTATCTCAAATAATTGTATATTCTTGGGGATATGTTTTCGTAACAACTTAAGCAGAAATAATCAGAAATAAATAGGGTAATACTCATATGAAAATTTCAGTGAAATATTTTGCCAGTATGCGCGAAACAATGGGTAAGGCTGATGATTCCGCCGAGCTTGGTGATGGCGCCACTGTGTCTGACTTGTGGGCGGCAGTCTCAAAAACACCTATGGTTGAAAATACCTTGATTGCCGTTAATATGGAATACACTAACGCAGATCATGTACTTGCAGATGGCGATGAGGTTGCATTTTTTCCACCGGTTACAGGTGGCTAAACAATGAAAGTGACAGTAATTGATGGTGAGTTTGATCCGTGGAAGTCGGTTTTGGATTACCAAAATGAAAACATTGAAGATGGTAAACACGGTGCGTCAGTGACATTTATTGGCAGCATGCGTGATTTTAATGATGGCGTTGAAAATTTGTCGACAATGTATCTGGATCACTATCCAGGCATGACCGAAAAACATATCGGTCATGTGATTGATGACGCTATGGCCAAATGGGATGTGATGGATGCTTTCGTTGTGCATCGGGTTGGTTATATCAAGCCCAATGATGCTATTGTGTTAGTTGCTGTTTGGTCGGAACATCGTGCAATGGCCTTTGATGCTTGCCGGTTTATTATTAATGACTTGAAGCATCGAGCGCCTTTCTGGAAGCGGGAAGCCAATGAAGATGGTGAGCGCTGGGTTGAAGGAAATAGCATAGATGCCGAGGCTGACAAACATTCAAATGTGAAAAAGTAAGTGGTGTGACAGCCAATACAGGTTCGATGCCCCTGTATGGTATCGCTCTTGTCAGAAACTGGCGGATATTCTCGCCGCGCTAAAAACAAAAAAGAGGCTTATGCCTCTTTTTTGTTTTTAGCGGCAAATCTTTTTATCCTTTTCTTCTCCAAACGAGAATGCGGTTGTTTGCTGGCATTTCAATGTCTTTTTTAAGCATGAGGTTGTTATTTATGGCTAATTCGTTTAGGTCATCAACGTCTCGAATTCCTCTTGCCGGGTCTTGTGTTTTAAGCCATTGGTCAAATTGCGCGTTGCTTTCGCTGGTGAATTTGCGCTGGTAATTGAATGGTCCGTACAGGCAGAATACGCCGTTTTTCTGTAAGACATTCCCAATTCCTTCAAATAAATTAATGACAGCAGCCCACTCCATTATATGCACCGTGTTGGCGCTGAATACGCCGTCAAAGGTGTCGTTGCTGGGCCAGTGTTGTTTTACATTGAGGGTGATGGGTGCAGCAATATTATTGTACGGATAATCTGCCAGCCACGAGGTAATGCCGGGAATGTTTTCTCGTTGTTCACTGGGTTGCCATTGTAAGTGGCGCAAGTGGGCGGCAAAAAATACCGCATGTTGACCGGTGCCACTGCCAATTTCCAGAATATTTTTAAGCGCTGAAAATTCGTCTTTTAGTACCTTAAGAATGACGTGTTTGTTTTGTTCGCAGGACTCGGCAAAGGGCTTCATTAAGTCTCATTTTATTGGTGTATAGATGAAATAAAATAAGAGCCAAGATAAAGGTAAAAATAAAACTTGTCTCTTATTTTGCGTTCGACGCGAGGTGTTTAGTTTTGTTGTAGCCACTGTGCAACTGCTTTCGCGTAGTATGTCAAAATACCATTGGCTCCTGCGCGTTTCATGGATAGCAATGACTCAAGCACAACGGCTTTTTCATCCAGCCAGCCATTTTGGCTGGCGGCTTTAAGCATTGCGTATTCACCGCTTACCTGGTAGACATAAGTTGGTACGCCGTACGTTTCTTTGATGCGACGGACAATATCCAGATAAGGTAGGCCGGGTTTGATCATAATCATATCGGCACCCTCTTGAAGATCCAGTGCAACTTCGTGCAATGCTTCGTCAGTGTTTGCCGGATCCATTTGATAAGTGTATTTGTTTCCTGTGCCAAGGTTTGCGGCTGAGCCCACTGCGTCGCGAAAGGGGCCGTAAAAACTTGAGGCATATTTTGCAGAATAGGAAAGTATGCGTGTGTTTCTGTGATCTTCATCTTCCAGTGCTTCTCTGATGGCCCCGATGCGGCCGTCCATCATGTCGGAAGGGGCTACGATATCAGCGCCAGCTTCAGCATGGGATACGGCTTGTTTAATCAATACCTCAACGGTTTCATCGTTCATGACGTAACCTTTGTCATCAATTAAGCCGTCTTGCCCGTGAGTGGTAAAAGGGTCAAGCGCCACATCGGTAATTACCCCGAGTTCGGGAAAATTTTCTTTCAAGGCACGCACGGCGCGTTGTGCCAGGCCGTCGGAATTAAATGCTTCTTTGGCGTCAAGTGACTTGGCTTCCATTGGGGTAACAGGAAATAATGCAACAGCGGGTACGCCAAGCTTGACAAGCGTCTCTGCTTCTTTGAGGATTAAATCAATACTCAAGCGCGCTACCCCGGGCATCGATGGAATTGATTGACGTTGATTGTTGCCTTCAAGCACAAACATGGGCAGGATAAGATTGTCTGCTATCAAGTTGTTTTCACGCATTAATCTGCGACTAAAATCATCGGCCCGCATTCGGCGCATTCGGGTGATTGGAAAAGATCCGTATGGTTCTGAATCAGGTGACATTTCTTTCTCCTGTTGTTTGTGGAAAGCTGTTTTGTTAAGGGAGGCAGTCATCGCCTTAGCTAGCTTAAATCAGCGTTTTCTTGGTTGTCCAATATTTCGCAAATGGCATTAAATATATCATTTATATCACCAGCACCTTCTACACTGTGGAGAAGGTGTTTTTGGTTAAAATATTTAATAAGCGGCGCGGTTTGTTCTTCGTAAATGTCCAGTCGCTTGCGAATGGTTTCTTCGTTGTCATCGGCGCGATGAGCAAGTTCGCCGCCACATTTGTCGCAAACATCTTCTTTTTGGGGGGCGGAGCTAAAAATATTGAAAACCTGTTTGCAGTTTTTACATGTTCTGCGGCCTATAATGCGTTGAATAACCTGCTCTTTATCAACATTTATCAAAATGGCGGTTTCCAGCGGCCAGTCCAGTTCAGCAAGCAGTTCGTCCAGGGCTTTGGCCTGGGTCTCGTTGCGTGGGAATCCATCGAGGATAAAGCCCTTTTCGGCATCTTCTTGTTTTAGGCGCTCTTTAATCATATCCAGGACAATATCATCTGATACCAAATGGCCGGCGTCGATAATGGATTTGGCTTTTTTGCCTAATTCGGAGCCCGTTGCTACTGCTGCTCTGAGCAGATCACCGGTGGATATTTGCGGAATTTGGTACTTTTTAACCAGCATTTGGGCCTGTGTGCCTTTGCCTGAGCCGGGCGCACCAAGGAGTATGATTCTCATTTTTTGTATTTTAACCTTCGTTGTTACTGAAATACGTGATAAACAGTTTTTGATTTTTGCGTTGATGGTGGTTTATTGACCTAATATTGCATATCAAGAAAAGCAAACCTACAGTGGAAAAACGTTTTTGGCCAGTTTTTTTGTCAATATTCACAATATAATAACAAATATTATAACGAGTACGGGTAAATCGAGGCTAAAATTCTCGCATTATGTTTGATATCGACAGGGCCTTTTGAGTATTGCTGTGTTCGGGAATGCGCGGGGTATTTCGCCTTGTGTTTAAAAAATGCAGCCATCGGCGAGGAAATTCAGGTAGAATCGCGTTGCCAATGTGAATCGAATAAATTAGGAGCATTAAATGAGTTTAAATGATGTACCCGCAGGCAAGGATGTGCCAAATGACGTAAATGTTATTATTGAAATCCCGGCCTTGAGTGAGCCGGTTAAGTATGAGGTAGACAAAGACAGCGGTGCGTTATTTGTTGACCGTTTTATTGGAACGGCGATGCATTATCCATGCAATTATGGCTATATCCCGCAGACGCTGGGTGAAGATGGAGACCCGGTCGACGTATTGGTGGTAACGCCTATTCCACTCAGAGCGGGGTCTGTTATTCGCAGTCGTATTATTGGTTTTCTGGATATGACGGATGAAAGTGGGCGCGATGAAAAGTTGGTTGCGGTTCCTGTTTCCAAAATGACATCTTTGTATGATGATGTTAAAGAAGTGACCGATTTACCGAAAGTGCTGCTGGATCAGATTAAACACTTTTTCGAGCATTATAAAGACCTGGAAGCGGGCAAATGGGTAAAAGTCGAAGGCTGGGGTGATGCTGCCAAGGCGCGTGCTGTTGTTGAGGCCGGCGTTAAGGCGCATAACGCTTAAGTTGCTTTGTTCGTTGGGCAGGTGATGAAGCGACTTGAAGATGCCGAAACCGCTGGTGATTAATTGCCCGGTTTTTGCTTTATAATGATAATGCCTGCTATGCCTGTTGGAAGGAGGCAAGGTAACGCGCACTCTGTGTGGTTGGCTATCAGAATGCTTTAATTTTACATTGCATCCGGGGTAGTTTATGAATGTTGTGGTTTTTCTTGTAGTAATGTTGTTTGTGTCTCTTAGCATGCTTCATTTTTACTGGGCTTTTGGCGGAAAGTTAGGCGTTGATAAAGCAATTCCTGAAATAAATGGCAAGCCCGCAATGGAACCAGGCGCACTTATCACAGCAGCAGTGGCTGTGGCTTTGCTGGGTTTCGCCGTGATTGCTTATTTACTTGGGTTTGCTGATCTTACATCTGCACCGTACGGAAACTATGTTGTCTATTCTGGCTGGCTTCTAGCGGGCGTATTTGCATTACGGGCTATAGGCGACTTCAATGTCGTGGGATTTTTCAAAAAAGTTAAGTCATCCGATTTCGCGAAATGTGATACAAAATACTATTCACCACTTTGTTTAACACTTAGTGTTTTATTCATGGCTTTGACGTATGAACAGGCATAACAAAAGCAATCAACTCGGATTTTTCTGCGGTGCTTGGCTGTGCCACTAAAGCCTGTCGCGGCCAGGTTCCGCTCCAGAATGCTGGCTATTACTTGTCTTGTGTGGAAATAATGTTTTGTGAATAATGCCAGAACCCAGTTTTGGGAAGTCAAGAAACTTGACGAAATGACACGTGAAGAGTGGGAGTTATTGTGTGACAATTGTGCGCGATGTTGTTTGCACAAGTTGCAAAATGATTTTACGGAAGAAATTTTTTACACGCAAATCGTTTGTAATTTGCTGGACCAGGAAACTTGTCAATGTAGCAGATACGAAGCGCGGAGTGTCTTGGTGCCGACTTGTGTGACCATGCAACCGGAAGATGCGCATAACTTATCATGGATGCCAAATACCTGTGCCTATAAGTTACTGGCCAATGGGGATTCTCTACCCCAATGGCATCCGCTAATTACCGGGAGTCGTGCGGCAATGATAGCGGCGGAAATTCCAGTTTCGGAAAAGCTGGTTTATTCGGAAGATGATGTGCCTGAAGAAAAGTGGCAGGATTATATTATCGAGCGCCTGGACGAATAAAGCGAAAATCAAGTAGTGTAAGGTTTGTCTTGCTTTGCAGTTTAATCCGGTTTGTTGGGCTTTCTTAGAATAATTCCACATCCATTGTGTTGCCACCTTCTGGATTGTTGTTGATGGTAATTTCGCTGTTTTCCTGGATTTGAACAGATGAATCCAGTAAAGCATTTTGTTGATCAACCAGCTTTTGTAGTTGGTTGATTAGCATTGTAAACGAGGCATTGATATTTTCTCCGTTATCGGATGCTTTTTGCGATGATACAACGGCTGTTTCAATCGTATTTAGAATATATTCTTCCTGATCATCTTCCAGTCCCATTGATGGCAGTTGCATATTGAGCTCGTCGAGCATTGCACGCATGAGGGTAAAACTTGATTGCGCGTTTTTGTGTAAAGACGCCCCCATTGTTTGCAGTGTTTCTTTGATTTCTTTGAAAGACGCATTGAGTTTTAGGCTTTGTTTTCGAATCACATTTTCTACGTTATAAGCTTTTATTTTGGCATCGAAAGCGGCCAATACCGGGGGGAAGGCATCTTTGATTCTTCCGTATTCTTCTGGATCACCTAAAGGCATGTTTTTTATTAATAAAGAGATATTGGGGTAATTGATTTGCGTACGACAGCCAAAATCATGAAACCTGCCCTGTTCTGCGCGCAGCAATTCGATAAGGTCTCTTTCCAATGGTGAAGCCTTGCCTTTGGTGGTGAGACAAATGCTATCGTCTTCTTTTTCGATAAGAAGCGTGCATTCCAGTGCTTTGTGTTTGGCGTGGGATAGTAGCGATATGGCTAAATCATTCAGGTTATTTGTTTTGAAACTGTGTTCAATTAACTGTATTGCCATCCCTAAATCACTACTGTTGGTTAAAGCCATGTGGGCAGTTTTTTGTGCTTCAGCAATTTTTTTCTGTAGTTCGCAGCGTTCATCTGTTTGATGGGTAAGTGTGGCAATTTTATCTGCTAGTTTGTCTGCTTCAAATGGTTTTACCAAGTAGTCATCTGCACCTGATTCGAAGCCGGAAAGGCGTTGTTGTAATGAATCAAGTGAGGACAAAAACAACACGGGAATATGGCTGGTGGCAGGGTCGGATTTGAGTTTTTCACAAACTTCATACCCGTTCATCCCTGGCATTTCAACATCGGTAATAATAACGTCAGGTTTGTGCATTCTTGCCAGATTGATACCTTCTTCTCCGGTAAGTGCAAAAAGTGTATCGTATTCCGGATTTAGTGTTCGGGCAACGACTTTATGAATGAATTTGTCGTCATCAATTGAAAGAATGGTGTATTTTCCGCTCATCTGTGAAATGTCTGCCAATGCAATTTATATTTATTTATAGCGACATGAGCGGAAATAGGTTTAACGGTTTATTGAGAAGGGGCATTTTATGGGACTACAGGAAAAGACAAGCGATTTCAGTTGCTAAGGCATAAACTTTAGATGAGGTTTGGAAATTTTATAAAAAAAATTATGTCGTGCTCAACAATTCCGGGGCGATCATCGGGCTTCCGGGTGAAATATTCGGGTTAGCGGCGCAAGTAAGCGGCAATTTTGCCAACCTGAAGCGGGCACGGTTGGTCGCTTTATGTATTCTCAAATTGCATC
>Ga0256830_1000328_pt1 | contig 40548 bp, 38 predicted proteins | sample 128326metaG_FD_190537 | JGI IMG/M metagenome (GOLD analysis project Ga0256830, IMG submission 190537) | Hydrothermal vent microbial communities from Lau Basin, Pacific Ocean - 128-326 | ecosystem: Environmental > Aquatic > Marine > Hydrothermal vents | place: Pacific Ocean: Lau Basin | collected...
CGCACCTGTTGGACATGTTTGTGAACAGGCGGTCTGAACTTCACCATCTCTGACTTTGCGGTCTTCCATTCTAGCGGTATCTTTTACCGTACGAATGCGCTGGACACAGAAGGTACACTTCTCCATCACCCCCATATCACGAACAGAAATGTCAGGATTTAACTGCATCTGCAAGGGAGCTGGCCATGAATCTTCATAGTACGACCAGAAGTTAAAATAGCGCAGGCGGAACGGACAGTTATTGGAACAGTAACGCGAACCAATACAACGATTATAGACCTGTGCATTCAAGCCGTCTGGTGTGTGGTAAGTTGCAGCAACTGGACAGACAGGTTCACAGGTCGCTGCATTACACTGTTGACACATCATGGGTAAAAAGCTGGCGCCATGCTGTTGAAACTCGCTGGTTCTCTCCTCTCCAAGGTCCGGCTCATCCCAGTAGCGCTCAACGCGTAGCCAGTGCATACCCTGACCTTTTTCAAACTTCTCTTTACCTACAACAGCAAGGTTGTTTTCTGCATAACACGCCACTGAACAGGCATTGCAACCGATACATTTATTCAGATCGATCGACATGCCCCACATATGTTCATAGTCGTGGAAACCACCCTCTTCGCGGCCTTTACGATACCTTGACCAGTCATCGATTAGATTACTAAGCGACATGATCGCCTCCTTCTGTGCGCTCGTAGACATCAGCTGGGATGGTTGAAACCAGCTTGCGGCCTACCTGTGTTTCACTACCACCAAAGCGAACCAGAACATCATCTGTTTTAGCTGCCTTAGTTACTTTAACGTTAGTTGAGTAGAGCGCTAATTCACCCGTCATCCTGTCTACTTTCGCATCAAGAATACTCAGTGAGTTAACACCACGATCTTTGGCATAGCGACTGAAATCGGCATCATGCCCCTGACCCAACGGAACAGCGATAACATCGGGGTGTACACCTTTGTAAATATAAACCTTCACATTGATCTCACCAGAAGCCGACGCAATCTTGACCATATCGCCCTCTTTCACGCCGATCTTCTTAGCAGTAGAAGGGTGGAGCTCAGCCCATGAATCCCACACCACTTTGCTGATCTGATCGGGTGCTTCCTGCAGCCATGGAAGATTAGCGTGTCGGCCATCCCAGAAACCCAGCCTTGCAGATGGCGCTAATACCATTGCAGATGAGTTACCCATCTCTTTAGGCATATCAAATTCAACCCCTTTAACCTTCAGAGAGGTCTCCTTGACACCGACATCAATCAAACCAGCTGCGAGGACATCAGCCCAGAACTGGTCGTCACTTGCGCCGTTTTTATGCTCAGCAGGAATGGTTGAAAAGGCATTACGCAGGTATGCATAGTAGTCAGCAAAACCTTCGTAAGCGGTCTCTTTACGTTTCTTCAGCAGCGTTAGCACAATATCGCCAAACCCGCGGGTCTCTGTTGAGAGTGGCTCCATCAATGGCTGTTGTATGCTGATTTCACCTACACCCGCCTGATAAGGTGCAACGTGAGTACCCCAGTCTTCTTCAGCTGAGGCGAGCGGCAATACAACATCGGCCATTGCAGTGGTTTCATCATTAAAGTGAGAGAAGACAACTTTGAATGGGATGTTAGCCAGACTCTCCTTCAGGCCAAGTGATTTTGGAGCGGTGTAAACAGGGTTAACCCCCGAGAAGAATGCAACATCGAAGCGTTTGTCAGCGGCTGCCTGTGAAAATGAGACCAGCGACTGCGTGTTACCGCTCACGGGTGCCATGCTTGCGTAGGCAAACTCGCCGTTCGATTCAATCGTCTTACCAATGTTACCAAGAATGACATTCAGTACCATCGCTGCAGCGACACATTGATATCCGTGCTCATGCCCCTGCGCCGATGCGCCTGCAAGGACAACACTTGGCGAACGACGTTTCAGGGTGGCGGCGATATCTGCAATGCGATCAGCATCCACACCGGTCGCAGTAACGGTCTCATCAAGCGTGTAACTGCGAATCAACGACTGAACGCTGCCAGGCAAGCCACTCATGCTCAGGCCGTGTTTGCTCACCAGCTGATTAGCAATACCCAGCGCCAGGGCACCCTCCGATCCAGGCCTGCTCGCCACCCATAGATCTGCATTGGCACCCGTCAGCGTCATGTTTGGCTCAACTTGAATCAGGATACCGCGCGGTGAGGTACGGAATTTCGCATACTCTGTTGAGAAGTGCAGCGGTGATCCCCAGGTCCCGAGGAAGTCTGCGCCAAATGAAAGCACTGACTGCGCCTTATCTAAACGGATCCGAGGATTGCTGTCTCCCAGCATATCCTGACTCACCTTCGCCCAGACTGCGTTATTAATGGTTTCATGAACAAAGTGGTTACCCGAGCCGATCGACTCAAGATATGCCTGCAATAGAACAGACTGGTGACCACTAATAGAACCCGTCATCCATGCAAATTTACTACCACTGATATTGGCAGTTTTTTCAGCAATCAGCCCATAAGCCTCTTCCCAGCTTGCATCTACCAGCGAAGAGCCTCTGCGGATTTTTGGCTTAGAGATACGATCAGGGTTGTAGTGTGCCTGTAGACTAGCCTGGCCCATCTGGCACAAACGTCCCTTATTGACAGAGGAGGCTGGATTACCTTCCAGCTTCAGGACGCGCCCTTCACGTACGCGACCATGGATGCCGCAGCCCGATGGACACTGCTGGCAGGTAGAAGCGTACCAGACGCCTACACCAGGAATCACATACTCTTCTGGCATCAGATAGGAAACTACCTTCTCTTTGCCCTCCTCAAGTGTCACCGTCGTTGGCAAATCACAACCTACCAACGTAGCGCCGACACCGCCCCATCCCATTATTTTGAGAAAATCTCTACGTTTGATCTTGCTAAAACTCATATTAAAAATCACCCCGTTTTCGTCACGTATTCCGTGATCTCAACGATCATAAAAATGTTTTATTTATGACAGTGCCAACAATCAGAAGGACCGTCGTTTGCCTGATGACAGCGCTGGCAAAAACCCATTGTCAGCGGCTTCACTTTATCGGCAACAGTCATTTTCTTGACCTCCCCGTGACAAAAAGCACACACCTCGGAGACATTTTCAACCTCCAGGTCTTCGTTATCGATTACGAAGCGCTTAATGTGTTTTTCATGGGTAAAATGCACAAAATCTGGGACATCATGCACTTTGTTCCACAGTGGGGGTTGCTTATTCTCCCAATACTCAGTCAGTTTCTGAATACGTGGCTTATCAGTAGCAATCACACTATGACAGCCCATGCACTTACTGGTTGGGGGAATTCCCGCTACCTTGCTACGACGCGCATAGGTATGACAGTACATGCAGTTAATTTCATTAATATCTGCATGAGTATCGTGCGGAAACTCAATGGGTTGCTCGACATGAATACCCGAGTAGGTCCCCTCAGGAGGAACTGCATTCGGTACCTCAGCATTCACATTGGCTGAGAACAGCGCCATTGCAGCCATCAGCAACATTACAATAAAAGACACCTGCACAGTCTGTTTAGTCTGACGACTTCCACGACTTGCAGCCTCAATAAAACGCCCTAGTGGCAAATGTTGTAAAACCGACATTAACCCTCTCGACAACTGTTGTTCATTTTAATTAAGAGCCAGGGAGGAGAAACTACGTAATTTGCTCGCAAGCGGTCAGGAGTGGGATCAATGATCCCATTCAATAACACCTACAACAAATAGACCCCCAATTGGCCCACTCCAAAATCTACTACTCATGCAACAAAGCAAAGCGCCAGGTCGCGAAGTGCGGTTAGTGTGGAACCCAAATCAAAACCACAATATTTCTTATTATTTTTATTATTATTCAATCGCATCGCCTGTTGGCGTCACGAAGTTACGAATCCTAGAACAAGTTCAATAACACTGTCAACGAAAATTTTCTTACTATTTTAGTCAGGATATTCATCTTGTATTCATATGAAAAGCATCCTGTTCACCTGGCACGCCAGCCTGCCAAGCTCACACAGGATTATCAATATCAATAAATTGATATTGCAAATCAAACTGCTTAGAAAGATGCATTGAAAGTGCCTCTACACCACCGCGTTCTGTCGCATGATGACCAGCAGCAAAAAAGTGCATCCCCATCTCTCGTGCTACATGCGTTGTTTTCTCTGATACTTCACCGCTAATGTAAGCATCCACCCCCGCCAGGGCGGCCTCTTCTATATACCCCTGCGCACCACCACTGCACCAGGCAACGGATCGGATCTCTCCATCCCCCCCCGAAATATGCAGCGGCGGGCGACCAAGTTTTTCACCCAGCAGCGCCTCTAGCGCTACCGCTGAGATAGCCTCAGGAAACTCGCCGCGCATAATAAGAGGGGGTGATGACGGCCCAAAACTGCCGCTGCATTCAATCCCGAGCAGCTTGCCTAACATCGCATTATTTCCATACTCTGGATGGGCGTCCAGCGGCAGGTGATAGGCCAGTAAACTTATCTCATGCTGTAATAAAGTCTGTAGACGGCGTTTTCTCATCCCTGTGACACAGGGATCTTCCCCTCGCCAGAAATAGCCGTGGTGCACAATTAACGCGTCGGCACCCGCCTCCACCGCTGCGCTTACCAGCTCAAGGCTGGCGGTAACGCCACAGACAATTTTAGCCACTTCCGTACGCCCCTCAACCTGCAAACCGTTCGGCGCATAATCACTAAAGCGCTCAATCTCCAGCAAACTATCTGTGTATTGCACTAATTTACTCAACGCTACCATCGCCTTCACCGCCCTCATCTTTTGCATCGCTAATAATAAACTCTGTGCTAGAGTACCCAAATCATGTTGGTACGGAAACTACTACCCTATTTTGTTCAAGGCATTGCGATCGGGCTTGTGATCGGGCTCATCTTCTATTTCTTTGCGATGCCCAACGCCACCAGGCAGCAGCACGCCGTTGTTGAGATTAAAGAGTCCACCAATGCGACTGTGGTGCCAACCGACGGCCCCGCCTCTTATGCCAATGCTGTTGAGATCGCCGCTCCCAGCGTAGTGAACATCAACACCACAAAATTGATTGGTGGGCGCAACCACCCACTCTATAACGACCCCATTTTTCGCCGTTTTTTTGGTGACCAGCAACGCGGCCCCAGTCAGCGCCGCGACAATAGCCTGGGTTCTGGTGTCATCATCAGTGAGCAGGGATACATCCTAACCAACAACCATGTCATTAGCGGGGCCGATGAAATCCAGGTGGCCCTCACCGATGGACGTCAGGCCGAAGCAAAGGTGGTGGGGACAGACCCGGAAACCGATGTTGCGGTGCTTAAAGTCTCAATCGAAAATCTGCCCAGCATCACCTTTGGACAGTCCGATGTGCTCCGGGTCGGCGATGTTGTACTCGCCATCGGCAACCCCTTTGGGGTAGGACAGACCGTCACTCAGGGGATCGTTAGCGCCACCGAACGGAGCCATCTTGGTATATCGACTTACGAAAATTTCATCCAGACCGACGCCGCCATCAACCCCGGCAATTCTGGCGGCGCATTAATCAATGCCGCAGGTGAGCTGGTCGGTATCAACACCGCCATCTACTCCCGCTCTGGCGGCTCACAGGGGGTGGGCTTTGCAATACCGGCCAATACTGTGAAAATGGTGATGAAACAGATCCTGGAGTATGGGCGTGCAATTCGTGGCTGGCTTGGAATCGAAATCCAGACCATCACGCCCGCCCTGGCCGAGTCCTTTGGGCTGCTGGAGGCGAGGGGGATCATCATCGCCGGTGTCATGCCGCAAGGACCTGCCGATCATGCCGGCATTAAAACAGGCGATATCATTTTGCAGATGAATGGTCGGCCGATCATCGACGGCACCGACGCACTAAACCAGATCGCTCAGACCGCCCCCGGCAGCGAGGTACACCTGAGCGGCATTCGACAGGGGAAACCGTTCTCAATCACAGCGCACACCAGCAGTCGGCCACTGCCTGAAAACCACAGAACAGAGCCGTAACCCCCCACCCACCTGAACCATTTGAGGCATCCAGAGCAAGAACAGGGATCGCCAGCGTTAACCGGCATTGTTATGTGTTGATATGCCAGAAAAGCAAAAGGCCCCACACGAATGCGAGGCCTTGAAGAGACGCCATACTGGATTGCAATCTCCGATGTATGGTGGCCACCGAAGTGGACTTAATGCCCGATACCGAAGCAGAGCGGGAACACATTTAGTGTATTTAATTATAGGTAGTCTGTCAATGTGGTCAAACCTAGCCCATGGAGCATACATTGTTGAATTTTAAGAATATCTGCTTTGTCAAGAACTCTGACATCGTAAATTCTCTTGCCGGTTCCATCTTTTTTCTCAAATGGCAAATAAAGACGATCAAATGACACTGTATATATCATATCGGCCTTTACCCATTGATATTGAGAGTCATATGGCTTTGGCATCACTGGATCAAGGTGGAATTTATGGTGATAGGCAGCTACTGGATTTGGCGGTGTAGTACTAAGTGGAACTATAGCGCATAGCTTCTGCCGTTTCCTGAGTCTTGGCGACATTACAACTGCCGGCCTTCTTTTAACCATCTCGGGAGGAACAAAACCTTTGAAATCGCATATAACGATTGTTCCTTGCTCAGGGTGTATTTGTATAGGCATTAGATTATTTTACAGTTTATATTTACAAACAAGCTTACTACTAGCGCGAACAAAAGACACATAACGCGCTACTCTGCACCATAGACCAGATCTGCAAAACCTTTTTCAAGCTGACGGCAATCGAGATGGCGATCCCACGGAATCATCGTCATCACCTTTTCAACACCCAGCGATTGAAGCTGGTGTGGCACCCCATAGCCATACATCAGATGGCCACTGCCAATAAAGGCGACTACCAGCGGGGCGTTTTGTGGTGGCTCTATTTGTGCGCGGATCCCCTCTGCCATGGCTCGATCCCACAACAGCTGCTTCTGCACAAAGCGGCGAAAAACAGGGCCTTCTACCGCCAGATCAATGTCAGCACCAGGCAGTTTATGGCGCTGAAAGCTCACCACAAGGTGGCGCAAATAGGCACGCGTTGGCTGCGCGGGCTGTGTCATGCCTGTCGGCACAGTCTCCCACCCCTTATCAACCGTGGCCTCAACTTTATCGCGCGAGATATTCAGCGCAACCAGCGGAATCTTATTGTCGCGCGCATACCTCAATAAGGGCGTGTAGTAGTCGGCACTAAAACTCCAGTAGCGCGACCATTCCACCTTTTTAAGAAAGGTTTCCACCGTATCCTCACCGCGCAGAAAGCGGTCAATCTTCGGCTGCACCACTCTGGGCAGCATCTCCAGCCCCATCACAAGCGCAGGCTGCTGTTGGTGCAGCAGCTTCAGCATCCTCAACTGCCACTTGTGGTGACGTGGGTTGTCGTGATGCTCGCCCAGCAACACCACGCGATTTGAGCCAGCGCGCACAATAACGGCCGCTTCATCGATACGCCCCCTCTCTCCGGGAGAGAGCCAGCTACCACTCGCCACGCAGGAGCCAGACCGGTCAGACGAATGGGCGTGCTGGCCTTCCTCTGCCGCCAGCAGAGAGAGTGAAGCGAACGAAAGCGCCAGCATCAGTACTAGCACCATATTAAACCTCCGTATTGGCACCATACAATGACAGCACCGTATTGACTTAATGAACCCCCACCGCAACACCATCGCTAGCGCTGATCACTTCCAAACCCTCTCTTTCCAGAATCGTTTTGACCATGCTGCGTATCGTTATTAAATCAATCCAATCATAGATAAACCCATTCGGGTTATCGCATAAAAGGCGACCGAAAGAAACAAAAATAGCCGCGGAATAAAGAGCGGGGCAAATAGATGAGCTGGCGGGTTACCGTAACCCCACAGCTAACGCCGCAGCTTCAGCACCTCCTGGAACCCCTACCGCTTACGGTCGTAAAAGTCTTCCTGACTGGCAGCAGAGGGCGGGGGCGGTTCTGGTGGCGGGGTGTCGTCATCTGCCTCGGGTCGCCTTGAAAGCATGATACGAGAGAAGATCACGCCCAGTTCAAACAGCGCCCACATCGGGATCGCCAGTAGCGTCTGGGAGATGATGTCGGGCGGGGTTAGTAACATGCCGATCACGAACACGCCAACAATAATGAATGGCCGCTTGGCAACCAGTTTGTCTGGTGTGGTGATGCCGGCCCACACCATCAAAATAGTGGCGATGGGGATCTCAAAAGCGAGGCCAAAGGCGAAAAAGAGCTTGAGTACAAAGTCGAGGTATTTGCTGATATCGGTCATCACCGCCACACCCTGCGGGGTGGTTCCGATAAAAAACTCAAACATCAACGGGAAAACTACAAAATAGGCGAACGACATCCCGGCATAAAAAAGCAGTGTGCTGGAGACGATCAGCGGCAGTACCATCCTGCGTTCATTGGCAAACAGCCCCGGCGCGATAAAGCGCCACACCTGATAGAGCACCCACGGGATCGCTAAAAAGAACGCCCCTACCAGGGTGAATTTAAACGGCGTTAGAAATGGTGAGGCCACTTCGGTCGCGATCATGGTGCTACCTGTCGGTAACTGGTCGATCAGCGGCTGTGCCAACGTGGTGTAGAGATCGTTGGCAAAAGGGAAGAGGCAGATAAAGACAACGGTAATCCCCGCCAGCATCCGCAACATCCGGTCGCGCAGCTCAATGAGATGTGTGACAAGCGGTGTTTTAGGGTCTGGTGGATATTTTCGTGCTTTAGCCATGAGGAGTTATTTCTTGTCCACTGTGTCGCTCGCCGCCTCGTTGCGCTGACTATCTGCAGCCGGGCCAGATTCAGATTCAGGCTCGATGCGGTCACGCTCTGCCTTTGGCACCGGCTTTAAGATGTCACCGGAGATCACCTCATTAAGGTCTCGCTTAATCGCAGATACGGCGCGCGTTGTCTCACTCAATGTGCGATGCGCTTCGGCAATTTTACTCTCTTCCGCGATACGCTCTTTGAGCTCCTTACCGCGATCGACCTCGCTCTCAAGCTCGTTTTTCATCTCACCCATAAAGTTGCGCGCCTTGTTAATCCAGCGACCGGTGGTGCGTGCAAGCGTCGGCAGCTCTTCCGGCCCGACGACCAGAAGCGCCACAACGGCAATCAATGTGAGTTCCCAGAAACCGATATCAAACATGGTGTCTCATCCCCGCTGTGGTGCGGGGTTCTTTCGATAAAAGGAGTGAAGCAGCATCGAAGTCTGTGCTGTAGCAGCTCAGGCCTTATCTTTCTCTTTTACTTCAGACTGGGTCGCCTCGCCATCGATGACACGGTTAGCCTCCTTGTGCGCGAGTTCATCAGGCATCGGATCGGCTTTCAGCTCATCTTTATCATCACCTTTCCCATCACTGACAGACTCGCGGAAACCCTTCACGGCCCCACCAATATCACTCCCCATACCACGCAGTTTTTTAGTGCCGAACAATAACAACACAATCACCAATACAATCAACAACTGCCAAATACTAATACCGCCCATGATTACTCCTCGTATAAAACGTTGCGTTTAGCTATTTCAAAATTTCTCGGCCCGCTCAGCCTTCTCCTGCAGGCCAGACTTGCCAAAACGTCGCGCCAATTCCGCCAGCACATCATCGGGCCCCAGCCCCTGATGCGCCAGCATCACCAGCGTATGAAACCACAGATCTGCGGTCTCATAGACAATCTGTTCTGCATCCCCATCTTTGGCGGCGATAACCGTCTCGGTCGCCTCTTCGCCCACCTTCTTCAGAATGCCATCGATCCCCCTGGCATAGAGTGATGCAACATAGGAGCTATCAGGCGCCATCCCCTTTCGTTGCTCTAATATATCAGCTATCTGGCTGAGCACATCACTCATATCACCCGCTCTCTTTTCCAATCCAGTATGGCGCAGACTCGCGCACGAAACGGGCCATTCTACGCTATTTGAGCCAATTTCCATATAAGGCGCTGTCAATCTCCCGTTTCTCATCCCTATCAACAGCTATCCCCCGAAATTGTTCCAATAAAAATTGCCATTCAGATCGAATTTACCAACAATGGCATTCATTATGAGGCTGTTACATGTGCGGAAAGCCTGAATTCACCTGGGTATCGTGGAGGAATCGATGAGCGACAACAATTTTGACCGTGAAGCCGCACGACGTAAAAACCGAAAAGTCATCCGCTCAAGTACCATCATATCGCTCCTGGGTGCCGGGCTTTTTCTACTGTCAGGTGTGCTTATTTACAAATTGACACCCGGCCCACTCGAAAAACAGCAAGCGGAAAACAAGCTGCAGACCAAGGTGAACCTATCATTTGAAATGGTCCAAAAGACCCCATCAGGCCAGTGGTTAAAATTAGACCACACGCCGACCAGCGGCGAACAGATCAGTTTTCGCATCTCCTCCAACCAGCCACTGCATATATCGCTGATTAGCCAACCCAACCAGAGCCACCCACGCACACTGTTCGACGATATTCGCATCCCCCCCGGTGAAAACAGGATCATCAACTTTAGCGACCAGGATTACCGCTACACCGTCAAAACGAGCGATCAGCAGATGCGGTTTTGCCTCATCACAGCCACAACCACCGCCGAACTCTCAGAAAAGTTAATGGTGATGCAGAAGAAGGGATCCAACATCCAGCTGCCTGAAGAGCACTGCGCCAGCTGGTAACAGCTAGCCACCGACAGCGAAGGCTTGACGTACCCCCTGGGTATGCTATCAATAACGGCGATTAAGCGCCTGACACCTACCAGCAAACCAACCGGAGAAACAGATGGCTCTTGAGTTCGATATTAACAGTGCACCGCCTTCGCGTGCAGAGGTTGAGGCCGCACTCGAACAGGCCATTAAAGAGCGTGCACTGCTGCGTAAAAAGAACATCCGCTTTCTGATCTACACCCTGATCATCGTCGCTGCATACGCAACCTTCATGCTCACTGTCACCATCCCCATGCTGGACGACCCAACAACGCTCCCGGACTTTGTTGCCACCGTCGCCTACTTCACCCCTTACCTCACCTTCCTGATCTTTCTTGTCGGAAACAATCTGCACAACAGGATTATCGAAAGGCCGCGCAAAATACTCGACACAGCCATTCCTGCATTTCAGGCGGCTTCAGAAAAAGAGGCAGCAGAGATTAGCGACTGTGGGCAACGATACCCGGAGGTTGCCAACTACCAACAACAGGTAAGCGCGCTTGAGCGGCCCCTGATGCACGGCGAAGCAGAGATGCTGCTTCAGTGGGTTGAAAAACGGATGCAGGAAGAGTGCGGGCTAACGAATGGATTCTCTATCTAACGAGTCGCTATAGCGATCAGGGAGCGCCCATTAACCTATGGATTAACGACTACATCATAGACTAGAAAGAGTGGTGACCTAGAATATCTACTTACATCGTCGCCCCCTCTTAAAGAAATAATAAGGCGCCCTGTTTCAGGGTTGTAGTGACCACCCCCAATCGGTGCCTTTGATTCAATTGTATCAAAAACACCAAAATCATAGGGTCTAATTGTGTGCGGTTCTAATTCCCCATTGACAGCTTTCTCGATATCTGACAGTTTCCACAACCAATAGTAGTTATAATAGTCTTCTGGGTCTTTTGTGCAGTGACCAGGGCAGTATGAGCCATCTGCTTTTTGCCACTTATATCCAATCCCACTTTCATGCCCACCACTGGATCCAAGAGTGACATAAGTATTGGTACCTGGAACAATAAAACCGTAAGTGGCACCGCTCATATATGTCCATAAGTCATTATTCAGTCGATCATTCAGAAGGATTACTTCATTTTCTGAAAAATCACCATTATAAAAATCCCCATATAACCCATAGTCAAATAGAATATTATCTAGCGGAAACGTAAGTCCGACTCGTGCCGAAATTGGACCTGGTACCGACTTATTAAGTGCTTCTTCATATGGATTCCAGAAATATGCGGAAGGGCCATTTGATAGCCGTGAGTTTATCGATCCATCTGACCATCCACTGACATGCGTACCCCCCAATCGTGGCTGCCAATTTAATGGCACCGGAGTAATCCAACCCGCGCTGCGCGCTGCCCCCTCAAGCTGGAAAGGACCTATTATCTCACTAGTTGCTAAATTGTTTGAATCTACAATAATTGAAGTTGTATCAGTTTCACTACCATTGGCGTCATACCAGTTAAATGCATTAACAATCAGTTTGCCATCAATTGCAGTTAAACCTGAAAACCTAAAGAAGCCAGCTATACCAGAATCATACCTTGTATCTGGGTCATGAAATATTTCGAATTCTTGTAAGAAATTATCCGCTCTGACCATTTCAAGAATATCCCGCGTGTTAATTATCTCCGGGATTTCGAACTCTGCTATACGTGGCTCGCGGGGATTACCAACTAGAAATATAGAATCCCCACTTTCACTAACAGTAAAGATACCAACAGAAAAATCAGCGGAGGAATATAGTGTCTCACCTTGCCGTCCTGCGCCAACACGGAACCCTCCCTTATAAAGAAGTGAGCTTATCTGCCATAATGGACCATCCTCTGAACTACTTGCTATTTCTTCACAGACCAAATAATTATTAGCAACCCCTTTCCACTCGGTATATCGATTATCAATGCAAGATCTTACCTGGTATGTTGCCAGGCTCTTGCAAGCGCCCGGTAAAACGACAACTGGTTTTTGGTAAGTGGTTCTAAGTAGCTGCGGGTCAGGTATGCTGCAAGGAATCAGGGTATAATCACCATCTAATTGAACCCCAGGCGGTGAGCCGGGCGGGAGTGAAGGATTCGACCAGGCATGCTGCATGGAAATAATTGAAGTTATAACCATCCCCAAAATTGGGACTATCAATCGATGACTTGTTTTCATAACTGCCCCTGCTGACTGTTTACTAATGCCCATTGCAAATATATGCAGCTAGGTGGATCAAGACGAATCACGAAAAGATCCTCATCCTATCAAGACAACAACCCGCTTCAAATTGTTTTACTCACAACCACAGACATACTACTTTCTACACCACTCGTATTGTAAGCAGAAACGGCAAAGTAATGTATACCTTCACCAAGAGCATTAAATTCATACTTCATTGTATATGGGTCTGAAACATTGGCAACGAGGGTAAGATCTGTGACGCTAGACCCAGTGTAAACCTTATAGCCACCGATCTCGGTCATATCAAGGACAGTGCCATCTGCGCGGGTCGTTGGCGCCGTCCAGCTCAATATTACGCTGGCTGATTTTACTGTGATATTAAAGTCACCAAGTGTGGCCCTGATGTCACCATTTGTCACTGAAATCCTGATGTCTGTATATACCCCTACATCAGCGCTGGTCGGTGTGCCAGACAATTGACCCGATGTTGAATCAAAACTCATCCAGTCTGGCTTGTTTTGAATAGAGAAAGTCAGGCCAGTACCAAGCGTGGTAGGCGTAAACTGGAAAGCTTCACCTTGTCTAACACTAGGGGTGGGCGTGCCACTAATTGCAAGCGCTACGGTACCAGTAGACGCGTTTTCATTACCACCGCCGCCACACCCCATTAATAATATCGACATTGCCAACAACAGCGTTCTAACGAAATACTGTTTCATCACAACTTCTCCATGACTCATCATATCCAACTGTACTCTACCACTTCCGCTGGTAAAAGCTGCGCGACTGACGTCACACTTATAAAACCGCTGCTTGGGGCAACCATATTAAAGTGTGACCTAGATCATACATTTATATCTTTCGACGTAAGTATTCACCCTCCTCAACCCTTAACAGAACTGGGCGACTGTGGGCAGCTTCACTAAATTAGGGCGTGTTAACACTAATGCTAAAAAGGAAAAAGGGGACACTACCCTTTTTACTGCTTCTTCGGCCTCCCATTCCTGTTCCTCTCTCTAACTTTTCTACAAACCCCTTCGAGCCACATGGCAGGCCCTTATCTGCATTCCGGCGCAAAATCTTCAAGGCATCAGAATCATCACCTTCTGCCAGCCAACTCGGCCAGTCTTCTATCGAATCGAGTTGCCTTTTCCAGACAGGTTTCGTTGTAAGCAGATCACTCTCTATTTTCTGGCAATACGCTGAAGCACTCGACCATAGATAGATCTCCGCTTTCCTTTCCATTCGCGCTCTTACAGGGTCCCTTTCCACATAATGTATCGCTGCCAACATATACTGCTCATCTAGCGGTGACGTGAAGTATTGCCCCTGCCACAAATGACCTTTCCATTCGAGCTGTCGATTAATATGCTGGGCATAGCGATTAGATGAACATGATTAGTCATCAGACAATATGCCAATATTTCGACTCGATGCTTTCCACAATATTCTTTGAGCCATTTAAGGTATTTCTCGCGAACTTCATCCGCAAAGAACACGTCCTCACGACGATTACCACGCAGAGTAATATGGTGCGGGATATTTGAAAATACTGTGCGGTCCTTCCTTGGCATCACTAAAACTTAACATATGAATATCAACATAGAAAACATCGCCTCAGAAAAGGGTAGCGCTCCCTTTACTCCCCCGAGGATATCGAGAGCATCTACCCGAAAACGGATATCCAACACTGTATCATCCACCAGATCCGCCGCTCCTTTTCAATACCTCATACACCAGATTCAGTTATAACTCTTGATATGGTAGTGACAGGCTTTGCATTTCTTGGTTTTAGTCGGTCCAGCAATCCTTCAATGAGTAGAGTTTCCACTAAATATGAACTATATTTGACCAATGTCTTGGGCTGTATAGTTAATATCAGTAAAGCCCAGTTTCGGAATGTTGTATGTTGTGTAGGAGTCAAGCGTCGTGAATGCATATCCCCAAGAAAATAGTGATTGGCGATGTTCTCTTAATCTTCCTTCGCTTGTGCTTGTGATGCTTTTGGTGTTTACACTCTTGCTAGGGGTTTTCCTTGTCTCAACAGCAGAAGCATCACCAAAGGACGTGGGGGTAGATTATGACATTATTTATGTACGGTACCCCCCAAAAGATGCTACTGACGATTATGTCACCATCCCACAGGGTGAGCATCCATATGATATAGCGCCTGGAGCAGATCTGATGCTATTAAAGCCTGATGGCTCGGAAACTATTCTTGTAGACTGCGTCACGTGTAGTGTAATGGACCCCTATATCTCGTACGATGCCAGGTATGTGTACTATTCGTTAATCGAAGAACCCACCCGCGAATCCGCAAGTTGGATATATAAAATTGACTTAACCAACAAAAACTACACTCCTATCAGGCTAACATTTGATGATGGCTTTGATAGCTTGAAATATGCAGGAAATGATACCTCAGAACACGACCAGGCAAGTCTACGCAGCATCAGAGATATGGCTCCAGTTCCCTTATCAGACGGCAGGCTATTATTTACATCAAATAGAGCAGGTCTAACTGCTTTTGATCCGGGAACTAATGCTGTCGTCAGGGAGAGCATTCAGCAGCTGTACGTTATGGATGACCATGACGGCTCGAAAACGACGGCTGCCCTTTCAAATTTGAGGCAGTTGGAAACGGGCTCGCTCCATATGGTGCAGCACCCAATACAGCTAATGGATGGGCGTATACTCTTTTCAACGTGGCAGGATGTGGGGAATAAATTTCGTTATGCTATGACCTCTTTGTTTACCGTTCACCCCGACGGCTCTAACATGCAACAGTTCACTGAACCGCATGATCATCACAAAAATGTTGAACATTTTGTTACTCAGCTTGCAGATGAGCAAGTCGTCTCTGGCTGGTACTATCCATCTTTTGACTACGGTTTCGGGGCATTACTCCGGTTCCCGATATCTGACCCCAGTGGTATAGATTTTTTGCGTCAATCCATTCCAGATCTCCAGCCATTTAATAACGCAAGGCTTAGTTTCAGGGAGTTTGATAGAAAGGAGACCAAAAACCTCACCCCGCATACGTGGCCCGGAGATAGCCCAGCACCTAATCGATCCGGCAAATATGCTATGCCATCGGCAACCAAAAATGGAGATCTTCTGGTCGCCTATTCAACGGGTTATGTTAACTGGTTCGACGCGGTGTGTGCTGCGAAAGATCGGTGTGAGGCACTAAAGTCGGGGATTTATATCATTCGTGATGCAGGGACATCTCAAGTAGATAGCCCCGATGAACTTGTTAAGGTATTAGATAGTCCCGATTATAATGAAATTTGGCCAAGAGCTGTTCTTAAATATGAGCAAATTTACGCTAAGAATAATTCAGAATCAGGCCCTCAAAAGCCTGCGTTAATTCCGGGACTCGATATAGAAACTGATACTCCCTATCTTATCGAAGGCGAAGCGGCTGCAATTATTGGCACTTCCTCTATGTATAACATGGATCCGTCAGATCGAAATGATGTCTTCCAAAGTAACTACTCCAGAGAGCACCATGATGGAAATTGGACAATTCAAGGAGCAGAAGCTGGCGTTTTTACGAATGAGGACATTTACGCAGTGAGAATAATGGCTACCCCACCAAAGCCATTCACAAAACCCATTCGCAAGTGGTGGGGCGATGGCGTCAGGCATAGACAGTTAACGAAATATCTAAACGATGCTCGACTTGATGATATCGTTGCTCGATATGGGTCTTTTCATAATGAGCGTTGGGAAATACTGGGTGAGTTTCCTCTTGCCCATAAGGCAACAACTGATAAACAGGGCAATCCCGATTCTTCGTGGATGGCGAAGATTCCGTCAGATACTCCATTCTTAATTCAAACGCTCGATAAAAATGGTATGACCATTGTGAGTGAATTAACATGGAGGGCGCTTAAGTCGGGGGAGGAGCGCACGGACTGCGGTGGGTGCCATGCACATTCTATCGAAGCATTAGATTTTTACACCACTCAGGCTGGGAAAAGGGCGGCTATTCGTAATGTACCTGGCGTCTCAAATGATGATGTTCGGGTCAGGAATGGTATGTGGGACCTTACCTCCGGTTCTATTCCGACACTCACCTCCACTGGTGTAACATTTATTCCGCAGCGTTCTCTTGATGTTGAGTTTAATCGTGATGTCATCCCCATCCTCAATCAGCATTGTGCTTCATGCCATACAGCTGCAAAACCTAACAGCGAAAATGGAGGCTTGCACTTAGATAGCGACCCCTGGGGAGCACTAACAAATAAAAGTGGTTATCAGTTGCCTCAAATAAGCAAATATATTCGTAATCCACAGGCGCGTGAAAGCCTACTCGTTTGGGTTGCCTGGGGCCAAAGACTGGATGGTCGAACAAATGGCTCTCGTGTAGACGATGTAGATTATCCTAATAACCACCCGGCATTAAATCTAACTGACCTTGAAAAACGTACCATTGCTCGCTGGGTTGATATGGGGGGACCAATAAACTTCCCTCAGACTGATGGTTTTGGTTATACAGATGATAATCAACTGCCAGTTATCAACGTCTTTACTCCCAAGAGAGGTTACAATAACCCTAATAACCTGGAAAGCTGGAAGATTGGGGTTATTGATGCCAAATCGGGAATAAATTATTCAACTTTTAAAGTGAATTATTCGCCTATCTCTGACAAGGGCTTACGCGCTCCTGCTGTAACGGCCGATGTAGATATTCAAACAGTACGAGATAATAGCGGGGTTTTACAAATATCTGCCCCCACAGCACCCCCCTATATCTTAGAGGTTAGTGTTGAGGATAACGCTGGGAATCTGGCGGTCGAACGCGTTTATGTTCATAAAGTAGCACCACCACCAGGGCGGATTCCTTTTGTTGAGGTTAACTAGGTAGAGGGCGCTCTCAATTAAGCCAAATAGCAGTGGCTACCAAATTGATAATAATACCGTGCACTATCAGATTATATTATCCTTAATTGGAACCCACTCAGAAAGTCTAGCTTGCTGATATAAATGTAAGAATTCGTAGTTATGCTGTATAATAATGCACGAAAAACAAGCCCATCCCATCAAAAGCCGTGCACCTATGATCCACTATCACAGTCACAAGCAACTTTCCCTCGCTGAATTTGACTGACCCTTCCAGACGGCGCTGGATGAGAACAACCGCTGGATCAAGATGAGCCAGTGCATTGTAAGCGGTTAATAAAAGACGCCCTTGCTCTGAGCTATTTGCCACACCATATCGTCACAGTGTAGGTTCCCGACAGACAGGGAACGTTGTGTTATCGATGACAAGGAGTCGTCAGGCTGGATCCTGTAAAGCCTCGGCGGCATGGTCGCTGTCGGGGCTTAGTCATGCATGTGACAGCAGGGCCTCGGTGGCCTCGACACTGTCGGCCTGTGGCAGTTCAGTAAACAGACTGCGTATTCCACGCCATTCTGCCACCTGATCCACTGGCAGCCACTGAGTTGTCGTATCAGTGATTTATCCAGCCCACGAGGTGATCGGTGATCGATATCCTCAACAGCCGCCTGGTGTTTGAGTTTGGCCTTGCACAGACGTGTTTGTAACCGTTTGTCTTCACGTTCAGTCATTTCCCGGTCAACCAGCAATCCCAGACGCTCTTCGAATGACAATGTGTCGATGTCAGACAGTTGCTGCTGTTCCTGCAAAGCTTTTAGCATACCGGTAAAGCGCAGTGCTGGCTGCCGCTTCCTTCCGGCTAAACCCCTGATCCAGAACCAGGCTGATCGCATCCAATTTGAATTCTTTCGAATAACGTTTTCTTTTCTCTGTCATTTTTCTACCTCAGCTAAGTCAAATTATACTTAACTGGGGTGTGCAAAATAATTAGACCACATCAACTGTGGTTAATGATAAGCAGTGACACAGATCTCAGTACAGCCTCTATAGACTATTTATCTTTCTTTTTTGCAGCCTCCTTTGCTGCCTTTTCGAGACTCTCAAGTCCCTTCTCATCCAGTTTGATCAACGCCGGGAGATCAGCCTTATCGACTAAAGGTTTGAGCTGGTTATGCAGGGTTGTGCATAGCTCATGCAGTTCGCGATGCTGCGTAACCAGCCTGGCGCTCTCTTCCAGTGCTGCCTGCAGTTCGGTAATGCGCTGCTCCTGATTGCGTTTCTCTTTACGCAGTGTAGCCGCTTCACCTTCAACAACTTTACGTGCGGCCGTTTCATCCATCTTCTGCTTTTTCAGCGCTTTTAATTTTTTAACCACATTCTCCGGTGTATCGGCCAACGCTTTATTAATCGCCTTAACTGCTCTCTCTTTTTCAGCGAGTTGAGCATTGATATTTTTCATCGCCTTAAAATGCGCATCACGCTCAACAGCCATCGCCTTCTCAGCTTCCTGTTTAGCGCTCAGCATTGCCGCCGCCTGCGCTTCAGCGATGTTTCTGGCTTTTTCGCTCTCTGCCATCTTTTTTTCCATCACTGCGATCGCCTGTCCGGCCTGCTGCTGCGCGCTACCAACACTTGCTTCTGCATCGATGATTTTTTTAACGCCAATCTCAAGCTCACGCTTAAGAACATCACGACTGCAATCCGGGTCTAGCCCTAATGCATCTGTCGCGGTTTTAATAAGTACCTGGTTACTGATTGCAAGATCTTTCCAGACCTTTAATTGAAGTTCAAACTCTGCTTGATCCACTTATTACTCCTGAATTGTGGGGCCGAACAACCACGAGAATTCCCCAATGACGGCCTTTGCGGGGGCACATTATAGCAAAACATGGCCATTTAACGTGAAAATTAGATAATTTTTATAAAACCAGATTAAACTTGAAGCTTCTTTCGTGCCGTAAGGGCTGCAACATAGGGCGGCCTGCAAACAATACGGGGCGCGACCAGCCCCTGCCCTCTCTCAAAAAATAAAACCAACACCATGATTTATAAGATATTTCTCCATTTTCCTTGTCATCTACCCCGTTGTAACCGATACTAACACCATGATCGAAAAACTTAGCTTAACCAACCAGTTCCTGATCGCCATGCCTGCGCTGCATGACCCCAATTTCTTCCACAGTGTCACCTATATATGTGAACATAATGAAGAGGGGGCGATGGGGATTACAATAAATCGCCCACTTGATATCGTCCTGGGTGAGATCCTGCGCCAAACTGACATTCCGTGTGATAGCGATGAAATCAATAGCACTCCCGTCTTTCTCGGTGGCCCGGTTCAGAATGAACGCGGCTTTGTGATTCACCGGCCACACGGCGAATGGGACGCCACCCTTGCCGTCAGCGACACGATCTGCGTCACCTCTTCAAAAGATATTCTGGAAGCGATCGCCGAAGGGACCGCCCCAGAAGATCGCCTTGTTGCCCTCGGTTATGCCGGCTGGGGTGAAGGCCAGCTGGAGCAGGAGATTGCAAAAAATGCGTGGATTAGCGTTCCGGCCTCTGACGACATCATTTTTAACACCCCTTACAACCAGCGCTGGGAAGCGGCCGCTGCGCTCGCGGGGATTGATCTTAGCCGCCTCTCCAACGACATTGGGCACGCCTGATAAACCCGCCGATCGACCCCGCGCTCGAATCGGCCAGCGCACTCTGCTCGCCTTCGATTTTGGTACCAGAAAGATCGGCGTTGCCGTCGGCCAGGAGCTCACTCAAAGCACCTCGCCACTACCGGTGCTACGTTCACGCGACGAACGTCCCGACTGGGAAGGGATCACTCGCCTCATCGAAACCTGGCAACCCGATGCGCTGGTCGTCGGCATCCCGCTCAACATGGATGGCAGCGAAAACGAGATGACACGCAAGGCGAGGCGCTTCTCGAATCGCCTCCACGGGCGCTACCACCTGCCACTCTATCCCGCCGACGAACGCCTCACCACACGAGAAGCGGCACGCGACTGCTACGACCCTCACAACAGACGTGGCCAGAAACGCACCCATCAACACAGGCAACATATGGAGGTAGATTCGGTCGCTGCTCAGATCATCCTTGAAACCTTTTTTAGCGAGCAATAATGGTTAATAACCGGTATCATTAGCGCCTGTGAACGCAAAAGAACTAGACATTGACCTCGCCCTCAGCAACGTCGCACAAGCAGTCAGCACGACGCTTGAAGCGCGCAACATCCACTCCCCGATTATGATCGGCATCCATACCGGTGGGGTGTGGATCGCACAACAGCTGCACCGACGCCTGGGGCTGTCCGAACCACTCGGCACACTCGACATTTCATTCTATCGCGACGACTTCACCCGTGTCGGCATCAACCCACAGGTCAGACCCTCCGCACTACCTTTAAGTGTCGATGATCGCCACATCATTCTTGTTGACGACGTCCTCTACACCGGCCGCACCATCCGCGCTGCGATGAATGAACTCTTCGACTACGGCCGCCCCGCCTCTATCATGCTGGCAGTGCTGGTGGAACGCGACGGGCGGGAACTGCCGATTCAGGCCGATGCCGTCGGCCAGCATGTCGCACTGGCAGAGGGCGAACAGATCAAACTGCAGGGCCCCGAACCGCTAACACTGGCCATTACCCGCGCGCGAGTAGCGTCAGCATGAAAAAGAAAAACCGCCTGCAACTCGACGACAACGGCAAGCTCAAACACTTCCTGACGATTGAGGGACTCAACCGTCAGCTGCTGATCGACATCCTCGACACCGCCGAATCGTTTACCAGCGTGACCGAGCAGACCGTAAAAAAGGTGCCGCTGTTGCGCGGCAAAACGATAGTGAATCTCTTTTTTGAGGCGAGCACCCGCACCCGCACCACCTTTGAGCTGGCGGCGAAGCGGCTCTCGGCCGACGTCCTCAACATCAACATTCAGGCTTCAGCCACCGCCAAGGGTGAAACGCTGCTCGACACACTGCGCAATCTTGAAGCGATGCACTGCGACATGTTTGTGGTGCGCCACGCCGACAGCGGCGCAGCCCACTTCATCGCACAGCACGTGGCACCACACATCAGCGTGATCAACGCCGGTGATGGCCAGCACGCCCACCCAACCCAGGCGATGCTCGATATGTTCACCATCCGCCGCGAGAAGGGCGAGTTCCATAAACTCAACGTCGCGATCGTTGGTGACATCCGCCACTCACGTGTTGCACGCTCACAGATCCACGCACTCAGCATGCTCGGGGTCGAAGATATCCGCATCATCGCCCCCAAGACGCTGGTACCAACCGAACCGGACGCCTTTGGTGTTCATGTCTATCACGACCTGCGCGAAGGGCTGCGTGATGTTGACGTGGTGATCATGCTGCGTCTGCAGAAAGAGCGGATGCGCGGCGCTTCGCTGCCGAGTGAACATGAATATTTCCAGCTCTTTGGTCTTACCGAAGAGAAACTTGAACTGGCTAAAGCCGATGTCACTGTGATGCACCCCGGCCCCATAAACCGCGGGGTTGAGATCGATTCCGCGGTCGCCGACGGCCCCCGCTCCGTGATCCTGCAGCAGGTGACACACGGCATTGCGGTGCGCATGGCGGTGATGTCGATGGCGATGCAGAGCCACCTGCCCGACACCACGGGGGGAGCGCGCTGATGAAAATCGAAATCAGGAACGGCCGCATCATCGACCCCGCCAATCAGCTCGACGGGGTGCAAAGCCTCTTTATTGCCGACGGCAAGATCGTCGCCATCGGCACCGCTCCAGCCGCCTTCAATGCCGATAGCATTATCGACGCCAGCGGGCAGATTGTCTGCCCTGGACTGGTGGATCTGCGCGCCCATCTGCGCGAACCGGGGGAAGAGCACAAAGGAACCATCGCAAGCGAAACACGTGCAGCCGCACGCGGCGGCATCACCACCCTCTGCTGCCCCCCCAACACCCACCCTGTCATCGACACACCTGCGGTCGCGGAACTGGTTCAGCGCCACGCCGATGCCGCCGGGTTCGCGCGCGTGCTCCCTCTCGGCGCGCTCACTCAGGGGCTTGCCGGCAGCGCCATCACTGAGATGCATGCGCTCAAGACGGCAGGCTGCGTCGGTGTTAGCAATGCGATGCAACCGCTTGGCAGCACACTCATCCTGCGCCGCGCGATGGAATACGCAGCTACTCACGGCCTGACCGTCTTCATCCACGCCGAAGAGGCGGCGCTTGCCAACAACGGCTGCGTTCATGAAGGGGCGGTCGGATCGCGTCTCGGCCTGCCTGGCATCCCCATCGCCGCTGAAACTGTTGCCGTCGCCGCCACACTGGCACTGGTCGAAGAGACCGGCGCACGGGTGCACTTTCCAATGCTCTCAAGTAAGCGCGCGTTACAGAAAATCGCGCGTGCAAAATACGATGGCCAGCCGGTCAGTTGCGATGTTAGCGCGCACCATCTACACCTCACGGAGATCGACCTACTCGGCTTTAATAGTCAGTGCCATGTGCGCCCACCACTGCGCACCCAGCGTGATATGGAGGGGCTACGCAAGGGGGTCGCCAACGGCACAGTCGCGGCAATCTGCTCCGATCATCAGCCGCATGAGGCCGACGCCAAGCTGGCCCCCTTTAGTGCGACCGAAGCGGGCATCTCGGCACTCGAAACACTGCTGCCGCTGGCGCTACGCGTCGTTGATGACGGCGTGCTGTCGATGACACAGATGATCGCCAGCCTGACCGATCAACCCGCGACGATCCTCGGCGTTGAAGCCGGTACATTATCGCCTGGTCGACAGGCTGACATCTGCATCTTCGATCCCGAACGTTACTGGACCCTCGACAGTAACTCGATGCTAAGCCGCGGCCACAACACCCCCTTTCTCAACTGGGAGATGAAGGGCGAGGTGACACGCACATTGCTGGGAGGCAAGACCGTTTATGAACGTACATAGCAGACCACATCGTGATTCAGTTTTTGTCGAAGAGGCGGAGGTGCTAGCGCACCAGCCTTATGACGGCAGGCAGTTCATCATGAAACTGCAGGCACCAAAGATCGCCCGAGATGCGCGGCCCGGCAGCTTTGTCCATGTTAGATGCGATCTGCAGCGCCCGATGCGTCGCCCGCTCTCCATTATGCGCTGCGACAGACAGAAGGGGTGGATCGAGCTCCTCTATCGCGTCTTTGGCGAGGGCACCGCACTACTCTCACAACATAAGGTCGGCAGCCACATCAACCTGCTGGGGCCTATCGGAACACCCTTTACACTGCACCCCGAGCGCCCTCGCCCACTACTGCTGGGCGGCGGCGTTGGCATTCCGCCGATGATCTTTATCGCCGATGAAGCGCGTAAACAAAAAGGCGATTACAGGCCGATGGTACTGATGGGTTCCGAGACACCCTTTCCGTTTAAAACGCGCCCCTCTCAGATCATCATCCCCGGCCTGCCGGACGGCACCATCGCCGCGATGCCGCTGATGGAGGACTGGGGAATTCCGAGCCGCCTCGCGAGCCAGCAGGCGTTTCCCGGTGTCTATCAGGGATACATCACCGAGCTGGCGCGCGCATGGCTCAACACACTCGATGATGGCCAACGCAGCGAGGTCGAACTGTTCGCCTGCGGCCCTCACCCGATGCTGGAAGCTGTGGCAGAGGTTGCAGATGAATTCGATCTGCCGTGCCAGCTATCACTGGAAGAGTTTATGGCCTGTGCGATTGGCGGCTGTGCCGGCTGCGTGGTCAAGGTGCATAACAGTGATGGCTCAAGTGCGATGAAGCGTGTCTGTGTCGACGGCCCCGTGTTCCCGGCCGAGGCGATCTTCCCTCGGACAGGCTAAAGAACCCGCTTCAGTCACGCTCGGTGCAGCGCTTAATGCAATCCAGTAACGGCGCGGGAATGCCGCCGCTTTCAGAAGAAGTGGGAAGGCGTATCAATAGCAACATCAAACAGCAGCTAAATGAAGAGAAGCAAAACGCCTCGTAACCGGGTGAGACCACTAACCATCCGGAAGCTGTGCAGATGCCCGTATCGCCTCAACCTGCACTGCAAACGCTTCATATTGCTCATCGCTTAACGGTTCACCGCTCGCCGCAACCGCCTTTAATGATATTTCAAGTTCACGCGCACACTTACCCATCGCCGAAAAACCAAACACGGCTGCGGAACCCGCCATGCTGTGTACCGTGCGATGAAATGTATTGAAGGTCGCTTCATCCCAGCGCTTATCAACCAGCACACCCCATAACTCATCGATCTGCGCCAGCTTTGCGGGCAGCTGCTCAGCATACGCTTCTTTTAAGGCCTGCAACTCCTGTTCAAATCCTTCCATCTCCATATTCATCACGCAGTAACCTCCATGTTCATACAGGCCTCTCTTCCCGATCCCAGCAACCCCGGACCGGATACGGGATACGCCACCAGAAGAGCCTTAAGAAACCCCTGCCTGGCAGTTTACTACCATAAAAGTGAATACTCCACCGGCTAAAGCCGGTGGCTTCGGGTTACGGCTAAAAGCCGGATTGATCGGCCGTACGGCCGATTGTCCCCTCTCCCAAGACTGGGAGAGGGTTAGGGTGAGGGTTCAAATTTCAACCTCGGAGCATGCTCACCCCTCACCCCGTCCCTCTCCCCTCAAGGGGAGAGGGTGTAAAAGCAACGATGCTGCCTAAAGGCGTGGGATTTGCAGATCCCCTATCAAAGACATTAAAAAGCTATGCACCTATATCGCCATTGCGTACAAAAAACTGAGCCACTACCCATATCAAAACCGATGCCATGAGCTGAAAGGTTGCGGCTCACACCACGACTACCTCTCACACCCCGTACAACCATCACCCCCATCTGGTTTGCGTGGTATGCTTTTCACCGGAGAGAGACGTAGCCAGGCCACTGGCATAACAGCATCAAAAACATTTTTATTAAACTTAAAGTATTTAGAGAAAGGAAACACCATGCACGCCACGCTTCCGCTACTTGAAGCCACCGATTTTCCACCACTGCAACGCGCACTGTTAGAGACGCTACAGGTTAACCTCGGTTATCTCTGCAACCAGTCCTGCCTGCACTGCCATGTAAACGCAGGGCCGACACGTAAAGAGCTCATGCATCGTGACACCATCAACGAAATCCTGAGCTATCTCGCACAGGGCAATATCAAAACGCTCGACCTGACCGGCGGTGCGCCCGAGATGAATCCACATTTTCGCGACCTGGTTCGCGGTGCGCGCACGCTTGGCATCAAGGTTATCGATCGCTGTAACCTCACCATCCTCAGTGAGGAGGGGTACGATGACCTGGCAGCATTTCTTGCCGAACAACAGGTCGAGATCGTAGCATCACTACCATGCTACCTTGAAGACAATGTTAATACGCAACGCGGCAAAGGGGTCTTTCATCGCAGCATTGAGGGGCTTAAAAAGCTCAATCAGCTCGGCTACGGTAGCACCAGCAGTGGCCTCACCATAAACCTGGTCTACAACCCACAGGGGGCAGTACTGCCACCACCGCAGGCGGCACTTGAACGCGCCTATAAAACCCATCTCAAAGAACATTACGAGATCCAGTTCAACCAGCTTTTCACTATCACCAATATGCCGATCAAACGCTTTGGCAGTATGCTGATCTCCAAAGGGCTATTCGAAGAGTATATGACGTTGCTGCGCGATTCGTACAACAGCGACACCCTTGACGATGTGATGTGCCGCTCCACCGTCAGCGTTGACTGGCAAGGCTATATTTACGACTGTGACTTTAACCAGATGCTCGACCTGCCCGCGCCGCTGGACCAGAAACTGCGCACACATATCAGCGAACTCAATATGATTGATATTGAAGGGCAGCCTATCACCGTTAAAGCACACTGCTATGGTTGCACCGCCGGCCAGGGGAGCAGTTGTGGTGGCGCGCTGGATTAGGCCCAGTGAGGTTCCCCACGGCACGCCTGCTCATCTTTGCCAAAGCCCCCAGGGCCGGCCGGGCGAAGACCCGCCTGATACCTGCGCTCGGTGAAGCCGGTGCTGCGGCGCTACATGCGAGGCTGGTGACTCACACCCTCGCCACCGCCACTGAGGCGGCACTCTGCCCGCTACAGCTATGGTGCGCACCCGATACTACCCATCCGTTTTTTGAGCAGTGTAAAAACAGCGCGCCGGTCACGCTGCACCAGCAGCAAGGCGATGACCTCGGCGAGCGGATGGCCTATGCGATGCAGCATAACCTGCAACAGGGCTTTAATAGCGTCATCATCGGCACCGACTGCCCGGCACTCTGCGCCGCCGACCTTGAAGAGGCCTTTACCCATTTAGCGCATGGCAGCGATATTGTGATCGCCCCCGCTTATGATGGCGGCTATGTGCTGATAGGGCTTTCCCGCTACTCCCCTGCACCGTTCTCAAATATCCACTGGGGGACAGATGAAGTGTTACAGACCACCCGCGAACGCATCGCCAGCTGCCAGTGGTCACTCACAGAGCTGAACACCTTTCAGGATATCGACCGGCCAGAAGATCTGCCTGAAGCCGAACGGCTAATTGGTCCAATCAACAAGCTAAAACAGGCATGACCACCCGACCAGATTGCGAACTCTCGATTATTATCCCGGCGCTCAACGAGGCCGCACAGCTACCCGCACTGATTACCGCACTGGGGTCACAACAGGAGATAGCGATCGAGATCATTGTTGCCGATGGTGGCAGCAGCGATGAAACAACCCCCCTCTGCCGCGCTGCCGCTCATGCGGTGAAGGTTCCCTTTCGGGTGATCGACACCCCGCCGGGTCGCGCCAGACAGATGAATGCGGGCAGTCGCCATGCAGTCGCCGATGAGCTACTTTTTTTACATGCGGACACCACCATCGATGACCCGCAATTACTTGCCAACGCAAAAAGGTATATGCATGGCGCGCGCAGTAAAAATAGTAGCGATCATATTGCAGGGCACTTTGGGCTCCATTTTATCCGCGCTCAAAATAATCACGATAGCGGGTATTATTTTTTTGAAGCGAAGACCAGGCTTAACCGCCGGGACTGCATCAACGGCGACCAGGGATTTTGGCTATCAAAAGCGTATCTACAGCAGCTGGGCGGCTTTGATGAATCGCTCAACTTTATGGAAGACGCCCGCCTTGCCCATAAAATATTCGATCACGGTCGCTGGGTCACCCTGCCCGGTCGCGTGGGCACCTCAGCACGCCGCTTCGAAATAGAAGGGCTAAAACAGCGCCAGACCCTCAACGCCATTATCTGCAACTTTGACAGGATTGGGTTCCAGCAGTTTTTTGATGTGGCAACAGAAGCCTATCGACAACAAGATCAGACCGGAAACTTAGATCTCGTTCCATTTTTTAAAATCATCCATCGCCTGGTTTTTACCAAAGGGTTAAGCCAGGGGTTACGTTACTGGCTCGATACCGGCCGCTATGTAGCTGAAAATGCATGGCAACTGGCATTCCAGAGAGATTGTCAACGCAACCGAAAAGCGGGCTATCCGCCCGGCGAAGGCGAACAGAGTACGCTAAGATTTTACGACCGGCGCATCGCCCCGTTGATCAACTCACGACCAGCAACTGTGATCACGGCGCTACTAACACTGCTGTGGTTTTATGGAGTGCTGCTCATCGGTCAACTCAGATCATGACTTAACCACAGCGCCCTTAATCAACACAAAACCTGGCTCTCTCACAGTCGTCATTCATCTTCAGTCATCATTACCGCAAAAAACCTCTGACACACTGAAACGTGACATTCACCGAAAAATTGGTAATCTATGCCTCACGTATAAATCAGTTAAACGGTTCGGAGCACACCCATGGGCAACTCACTTTTCGACCAGTTAAACAAGAGCGGTCTGATTGACAAATCCAAAGCTCAGAAAAGCAAACACAACCGATACAAAAACAAGAAGCAGAAGAGTAAAAAAGGGGCTGTGAACCGACCTGATGAAGCGACAGTATTAGCTAACAAAACCCATGCAGAGAAAGTAGAACGTGACCGCCAGCTAAACCAGCAACGGAAAAAAGAGGCTGAAAAAAACGCCATTGCCGCGCAGATTAAACAGCTCATCGAAACCAATAGCGTTAAGGACTATGATGGCGACATCGCCTATAACTTCACGGATGCCAATATCATCAAGCGCATCTACGTTTCAGAAAAGGTTCGCGGCCATCTTGCCGCTGGTCGCCTTGCCATCGCCAAACTGGGAGAAGGTTACGAATTAGTGCCAACCCCGGTGGCCGATAAAATTAAACAGCGAGACGAGTTCTGCATTATCACCAATGATCACAGCGCCAAAATGGTACGTGATGAAGAAGACCCATATGCCGATTATAAAATCCCGGACGACCTGATGTGGTAACGGCTATTGTCGGCAGTGCGACAGGGCGCGCCCTGTAAACTTCAGGAGTCCCTGTTTAATTGCCCTCTCTCATCGCGAACAAAGCGTAACGGACTGGAAATCCAAATCCTTCAGGGCGGCAATCTTAATGCTAAATGAACTGTTGAGTTAAGCGATGACCTCAACAATAGACAACCTTATGCCCCCACTATAAGATAGTGGGCACTTCTAAAAACCACCCACTTTGCGCATCATAGCGCTTTTCGAACCCACAGGACTCTACCGACATGCAACCGAGCTTTTTCGATCTGGACAACCGCCTCGAGCAACTCGAAGCGCTGGGCGATCCCTTACCGAAACTCAGCCGCATCGTTGACTGGGAGGTATTTCGTCCTGTCCTGATGAAGATCCGCCAGAAGCCCGCCAAAGGGCCGGGTGGGCGGCCGCCCTACGATGTCGTGCTGATGTTCAAGGTGCTCGTCCTGCAGCATTTGTACAATCTGGCCGACGAGCAGACTGAGTACCAGATCCGTGACCGCTACTCTTTCTGCCGTTTCCTGGACCTCACGCCGGAAGGTAAGGTGCCTGATGCGCGAACGATCTGGGTGTTCCGCGAAGCGCTCAAGGAGCACGATCTGGTCGATGAACTGTTTGCCCGGTTGAACGGGCAGATCATGGAGGCAGGCTACATTCCCCGGCAGGGCCAGATCGTCGATGCCAGCATGGTTGCAGCCCCACGCCAGCGCAACAGCCGTGAAGACAATGCCAGGATCAAGCAAGGCGAGGTGCCGGAAGACTGGAAAGATAAGCCCAGCATGTTACGGCAGAAGGACCTGGACGCCCGCTGGACGAAGAAGCACGGGCAGACCCATTACGGTTACAAGAACCACATCAGTATCGATCGCAAACACAAGTTGATCCGCCACTTCGAAGTGACCGATGCGGCGGTAGCGGACACCCACGTCTTCGATGAGTTGATCGACCCGGAAAATACGAGTGCGGATATCTGGGCCGATGCGGCCTACCGATCGAAGGCGCGCGAACAAACACTCAAGGATGAAGGTTATCGGAGCCACATCCATAGCAAGGGCCAGGTGAACAAGCCGATCTCAGCCTGTCAGCAGCGAGCCAACCGCAGGCGCTCTAAAGTACGTTTTCGGGTGGAACATGTTTTTGCAGCGCAGCAAGCGATGGGCGGCAAGTTGGTCAGAACCATCGGCCTGGCCAGAGCGCGAGTGAAGGTGGCGCTGACAAACATGGTGTACAACCTGCGCCGTTGGTGCTGGCTGGAGACGGCAGCGGGATGACTCGGTTGGACTACGTGGCAGGAAAAGGTAATTTTGTTCGCGACAGGGAATGTTGTTCGATGACTGACAAGGACAGGTCAGATGCGAATTTCCGTAAAGCCTCGTTGGCAAGGATGCCGGCGGGGCTTTGTCATGCCTGAAAATGGGTTCTTAGAAGTTCCCTAGTGTCACACTTATAACGCCCCAGGAACTGTTAACACTAATAGTCATCTCTATGAAATTTCTCTGGCGTCCAGCTTTTCTTTTTTTAGCACTATTCATCAGCACCACCTCTTCGTATGCCAGCACCCCTTTTGAAAAAGAGATAGAAGCGGTGCGTGAGGCTTATTTAATCGCTACAGATGGAGATGAACGCGATGTGCGCAGGGCGTCAAAAATTATTCGGCAGTTAGATAAAAAGCACCCCGACAATCCACTCATTCTCACCTACAAGGGAGGCGCACTCTCCTTAAGAGGAAAAGGGATCGGCAAGCGGCCCCTGGATCGTATGCGTGAAACAGAAGAGGGATTAAATATTATTGATCGCGCCCTGCGCAGACTCCCAACCTACAGAGGGGACTACCTTGAAGTGGTCGAGGCTCAGTTAGTGGCCACTTATGTTTTTATTAATCTGCCTGATGCTATTTTCCACCGACTCAGGGAGGGTAGCCACCTGGTTAAAGAGCTGCTAAACCACCCTCGGTTTGCAGAGATGCCGGTAGGGCTACAGGCTGCGATCTATTATGCAGCGGCCATTGCTGCTGAAAAATCCCGCCAACCCGTGCTGCACAGACAATACCTTGAGTTAACACTTGAAACCGATCCCACTGGAAAAAATGGCAGGAAGGCTGAACTCCAGTTACTAAAGCTGCCCGACTGAGATGACAACGAGGCTCTCGTTAAACGCCATTAGCAAGGCTTATGGCAAAGCGGACAACCAGATGGTAGTGCTCCACGATATCTCATTTTCTCTGAATGCAGGTGAGTTTCTGGCGATAGAGGGGCCATCGGGTAGCGGCAAAAGTACTCTGCTGAATATTTGCGGTCTAATCGATCACGCTACTCATGGCGACTATTATTTAAATGGCGCAGCCGTATCACAGCTCAACAGCAGCGAGCGCTGCGCCTGTCGCCGCCGTGAGATAGGCTTTATCTTCCAGCGACATCAGTTAATTCCCGCAATGACGGTGTATGACAATATCGCCTATCCACTCCAGCTCAATAACGTAAAAGCGAAACAGATCAAGCATGATGTGGCACAACTGCTCACCGCAATGGGGCTGGAGCATCGATGTAACCATCTCCCATATCAGCTCTCTGGTGGCGAACGACAGCGGGTCGGTATCGCGCGCGCGTTGATCAAACGGCCACAACTAGTTGTTGCAGATGAGCCCAGCGCCAGCCTGGATCACAGACATGCTCAAGCGGGGCTACAACTCATGCGGGAACTTAACCAGACGTATGGTGCGAGCTTTCTTATCGCAAGCCATGACCCATTGGTGATCAACCACTGCGATCGGAAACTGACGCTGCTAGACGGCTACCTGGTAGATCCAGCATGAACTGGCCGCTCATCGCGCTGCGTAATATTTTGCGCGACGGCACACGAGTGATCAGCACGCTGCTCATCATTGCAACAGGACTTACAGCGCTATTGGTCGGCAGCGGCTTCATGCTCTCCACTTATGATTCACTACAGGAGATCACGATGCGCACAGAGGGGCATCTCATTGTTATCGATGACACCCCTGAGCCGTTGCTCGGCGGCTCTCATCAGCAGCTATCATTGAGCAACTGGCAAACCATCCGTGAATCGTTATGGGATGATGATCGGGTACTGCGCGTCTTACCCCGGGCTCGCTTTGAAGGGGTGGTCTCAAAGGGTAACAGGAGCGCTGTTTTTTTTGGCAGTGGTGTTGACCCTAAAGAGGAGTTTCGAGTACACGGCCCTTTCCTGCGCACCACTGGTGTACTTGACCCGTGGCTAACATCATCACAGAGAGCAGAGGTCATGCTTGGCGCGCAGCTTGCTCGCACATTAGATGCGACCAGCGGCGACCTGCTCACCTTGCGTACAGTGCGCAGCAACGGGGAGAGCGCTGAAGCAGTCGTACGACTCGCGGGGCTTTATCAGAACGGAACGCCCGCCATTGATAATCACACCCTGATGGTGGCTCTCTCAACGAGTAGCGCATTAATGGGTTCAGACAACGTTAGTCAACTGTCGATCTATCTCGATAAAAAAGAGGAGAGCGCGGCACTACAGCGTTCGCTACAGGAGACAATAGATGGCGTTATCGTGCAGTCATGGCAGCAGCGCGCCACACTCTATCACAAGGTAAAATCACTCTACGATCGTATCTTCGGCGTGATGGCTATTATTATATTGACCGTGGTCTTTCTCGCGATTACCAACATAATCTCGCTTGCCATTTATCAACGCCGCAGTGAGATCGCAACACTCAGCGCACTCGGCACACGCCCACCTCAGATCTACGCTAACTTTATACTGGAGGCGCTCATCATCAGTATCGCTGCCGCCATGCTGGGTATGTTGCTCGCTTACGCCATCTCACATGCCATCAATCTCGCCGAAATAATGATGCCTGCCCCCCGGGTAAGACCGAGGGATACCCCATTTTTATCTACATCTCATGGCCTCACTATCTGGTAACCAGCCTGGTGCTGGTTGTGGTTGTCATCCTTGCATCACTGCTTTCCGCCTGCCGTGCTGCAAAAATCAATATCGCCAGAGCCATCTCATAGAGTGCCGTTATCAGCATCACTCTGAAAAACTCAAGCAATCCGGACGATTACAATCCAGCAGTGTGACCGCTATCACAGCCTAACTCTCAAGGCTGCTCAGCTCGCCACCTCTGGCCGATACAACCAGTCAGGACAGCTCACCCCATCACTCAGAAACAGCAGCGAAAGATTGACAGGAATCAGACAGCACTATGTTTAAGCGGTTTCTCAAATACCTTCTCATCACCACCACACTGTTAGGCACGCTACTCTTCTCGATCCCATTCATCGTCCCGCTCGAGAGCTTTCGAACTATTTTAGAGGAACAGCTGTCACAGAGTATTGGGCGCAAGGTCATAATAGGGGAACTAACCCCTCATGCAGTGCCACTACCGGCACTGACGGCAACTAATGTATCGATACTCAATAGTCCAGACCAGCCGGGTGAGTTATTTGTTGAACAGATGCGCACAACGCTCGACCCTCTGGCTCTGCTCGACGGTAAAATCATCATCAACACCATTCACCTTAACGGCGTGGGAACCAATCTGAAATTTATCAACGCCCTGATCACGCCGCCCAGAAATGCCGCTAACAGCACCTCGCACAGCAGTTTACTTGCTGTGCGACAGATCAGTGGGAGCAACGTGATGTTGCAAACCGACGACCTCCCCCTCCTTGGTCCCTACCGCTTCAACCTGCAGCTGGATAGCGACTTCAACTGCAAAGAGATCTCGTTTGCACGCATGGACAATACGCTACAGGCAATCCTCAAACCCAACACCAATAACACTTTTAATCTGCGCGCCAGCGGTAAAAACTGGCACCTGCCCGTGTCACCCGCATTTAACTTTGACAGGTTAAACGTGCAGGCTGTCATACAGAGAGGTAAAGCAGAACTTACCAGGATAGAGATCAACGGCTACGGTGGATCACTAACAACCAGTGGCACCCTCAGCTGGGGCGAACGCTGGCGCTACCAGGGTAAGCTCAAGAGCAGTAACCTTCAGCTCGCACCCATCTTAAAACAGTTCGATATTAACACCTATGAAGGGCGCTTCCATAGCGACCTCACTATCCGGCTTGATGGTAAAAACCCAGCGCAACTGTTTACCGACCCGGAAGCAAAGGGGACGTACCATATTTCGCACGGCCTCGTTAAGAGAGAAGAAGATGGCCACGTGCTGCTGAGATTTGATGAGTTCTCGGCTAACGGTGATCTCTCGAAAGGGGCGCTCATAAATGAGAACAACATCCTTATAACCGCCGGCGGCACTATTCAGGGGATCACCCATCTTTTCTGGAAAGAGCAGTGGAAGATTGAAGGCTGGGTGGTCGCCAGCGAGATTGATGCAGAGAGACTTCTCAGCGGTTTCATTGAAGATAAAGTCACCAGCGGCACTTTCTACGCCACCACTGAATTTAGCTTTACTGAACGCGACAATGAAGGGTTACTAGAGAACCCATATCTAAACGGACACTTTAGAATGACAGATGGCAAGCTTTATAAAGCCGACCTCGAAAAGGCAAGCACCACCCTGTCCTCAAAAGGATCACAGGGTGGTGATACCCCTTTTCAGCGGCTAACCGGCAACGCAACGATTGCAGATCACCATATCACCATCACCGACATTGATATCATTTCCGACTCGCTAAGTGCTCACGGCGACATCACGATTAACCCACAGGATGCACTTGAAGGTGAAGTCACCGTTGCGCTACGCAGGACAGCCTCTATCATCAGCGCACCACTAAAGGTCGGCGGCACAGTTAACAATCCGCGTTTAAGGCTCACTAATGATGTCATTATCGGCGGCGTTATCGGCACCTCAGTGCTCGGCCCCGGCATCGGTACGGCCGTTGGTATGAAGGTTGGCCACATCATCAAAAAGATCGGCTCAGCACTGGGCCAGGGAGAAGCAAAAGCGGATCTCCTGCCTACCAATAGACAACCCTGACCTACCCCCTCCCTGCCGACTCACGCTACAATGGCCACTCTACGCTGACCAGGTAATAATTTTCATGGGACACCGCCTTTCAAAGATCGCAACCCGCACCGGGGATAACGGCACCACCGGGCTTGCCGATGGCAGCCGCATTAATAAAGATGATCCACGCATCGTAGCCATGGGTGACATCGATGAACTTAACAGCAGCATCGGATTAATATTGATACATCCCCTACCGAATGAAATCAGTACGCTGCTGAATGAGATTCAGCACCGCATGTTTGATCTCGGCGGCGAACTCAGCATGCCGGGGAAAGGGTTTATCACTGAAGAGAGCGTCACTAAACTAGAGCATGCACTGGCATCACTAAACGCGACACTCCCCCCGCTAAAAGAGTTTATCCTCCCTGGCGGCACCCCTGCCGCTGCACATTGCCACATGGCGCGTACGATCTGCCGCCGTGCTGAACGCAGTGTCATCGCTTCTGGACAAGCGACAGCACTGAATAAATATGTCGTCGCATATCTTAACCGCTTATCTGATTTGCTGTTTGTGATGGCTAGAATATTGGCCCGCACATCAAATAAAGAGGAACCGCTGTGGCAATCGGCAAGAAACACTCAGATGCCTTAGATTACCAGCTAATTCAATTCAACTAGAAAAATGGAGAAAAAATGAAGTCAGTAGTTGTGGTCATCGGTATTGGTGAAATGGGTAGCGTCTTTGCGCGCGGCTTTCTGCGTTGCGGGCACCCAGTCTACCCCATCACCCGCGGCGAAGATGTCGTTGCCGCCGCCAACACGATTCCTGAACCCGAACTGGTGCTGGTTGCCGTCGCTGAGGGCGACCTTCATCCCGTGCTATCACAGATACCTGCCGCATGGCGTGACCGACTCGCCTTACTACAAAACGAATTGCTACCACGCGACTGGCAGCAACACCAGCTAGACAACCCCACGGTGATCTCTGTGTGGTTCGAAAAAAAGAAGGGGCAGGATAGCAAGGTCATCATCCCCTCGCCGCTGTTTGGCCCCCATGCAACATTAATAAGTGACGGACTGGAGTCCATCGGTATCGCCTGCAAGGTGCTCAGTAGTGATGAGGAGCTGCTTTATGAACTGGCGCGAAAAAATGTCTATATCCTCACCTCTAATATTGCCGGCATGGTAACCGGTGGCACGGTGGGCGAGCTGTGGGCTGACCATCGTGATATCGCGACACGTGTTGCCGATGAGATCATCGATCTTCAGGAGCACCTGACGGGCGGCCCACTGCCGCGTGAAAAGCTGATCAACGGCATGGTCGAAGCGTTCGATGGTGATCCCGATCACAACTGCATGGGGCGCTCGGCACCTGCCCGCCTGGCACGCGCGCTGGCACTCGCCACAGAGGCCGGTATCGAGACGCCGCAGTTAAAAGAGATCGCTGCAAAACAGGGTTAGAGTGAACCTACAGCATTGAACGAAACAGCGGCCAGTCAAATGAGGGGCCGGGGTCTGTTTTACGCCCCGGAGCAACATCGCTATGCCCCACAATACGTTGCGGAGTAATAGCGGGGTAGCACTCCATCAGGTGTCGCGCCAGACGCGCCAGCACGCGGTACTGTGCGGCTGCGTAGGGGCACTCATCGGTCCCTTCAAGCTCTATCCCGATCGAGTAATCATTACAGCGTTCTCGCCCTGCAAATGCTGATTTGCCTGCATGCCACGCACGCTTCGCAAAGGGGACAAACTGAACCACTGAACCATCGCGTCGAATCAGCAGGTGCGCGGAGACCTGTAGCTCACTCAGCTCGGCAAAAGCGGGGTGAGCCTCTGGGTCTAGCTGGTTACAGAAAAGGTCTTCGATCCACCCTTCACCAAACTCACCTGGCGGTAGACTAATGCCGTGAATCACAAGCAGGTTGATGGCGCTATCTTTCGGGCGCTCGTCGCAGTTGGGCGACGGCCGGTGACAGGCCGAGGTCAGCCAGCCGTTATCAATAACATTGGGCATCGAGCAGAGTTACTTCGCGTGGCGGACCAGGTAATTGACGATCAGATCACGCTCACCGTCACTCGGCATCTGCTTGCCACTGGCCGAGATGTTGGTCATCATCCGCTCAACTGCACGCGGCCAGTCTGCCGCGGTATGCGTGTCGATTCCTGGCAGGCCGTGACACTGCGCGCAATACTGTTTAAACAGGCCGGCACCGGCTGAGTTCGGCTCAGGCAGCTCCATAACAGCCACCTCGCTACTGGTCGCATGCATCATCTTTTTGCCTGCGGTACTAAAGATCACCCCGGCCAGAATAGCCATCACCGCCGCCGCAATTACGAGATACCTCATAGACACTCAACCCCTGAATCTTATCACTATCGATTACTTTCAATTCGCATACATTGTACTCAAGAACCGCAGACAATGCATACGCCCACTAGTGTCTAATCTTCGGCCAGTAATCCTCCACTTTAAAAAGTGGACTATGGGTTGCGTTGTGACACTGCAGACAGCGCTCTGTCTTCACTTTACCGGCAGACTCGGGCGGTGTCCGCCCTGCGGATGCGACATGCACACGTGCCGCACCGTGACAGGATTCGCACTGTACATGCAGCAGAGCGGGTGTTGAGTCGGGGTCGATAAAACCGCCGTCTCGATTAAAACCAACGGTATGGCAGCTGATACAGTTTGGGTCGAACGCCTTGTTCACATCCTGCAGAGTGTAAAAGGCATCGCTGTGGCGTGACTTTGACCATCTTTTATATTCAGCCTGATGGCAGCTTTTGCATGTCTGCGCGCCGGCAAAAGGGCTTTCGCCTGACTTCTGCGCCTTGCGCAGTGCAACGCTTTTTTTATAAGCCGCCTTCACTTCTGCGTTATAAGCGTTGTACCAGTCGGCCATGCGCGGCGCATCACCCACGGCTGGTGGCAGCGGTATGACCTCATGCTGCCATGTGATGACGCGGCCCATTTTATCGATCTCAAGGTTGATCGATGCCAGCCGCATGCCACGCGAACCGGGCTGCAGTACCAGCATCCCATCGACTAATCTGGGATCGACATAAAGTTCATAGCTGGATTCAATCATCAGGATCGAGACATCATTCAGCGGCAACTGCTGCTGCGCATCCGCTAGCGACAGTGTTGTCGCCAACAGTGTCACATCACCTTGCCTGCGCGCCACATTGAGTCGCTCAGCCAGTTCAGCCACATCAGCTGCCACCGGCAGATGGCCTCCCTGCATCTCACTCTGTGGTGCCTGTGCGGGATCAAGCCATTGAAAGTAGCTCAACGTCACATCACCGTGTTGAATCTGTTTTTCAGCGGCGAAGGCTTCGCCATACCAGTTACTCGCCACCCACGGCAGATGGTGCGACTGTAAAAAGGCAACACCAAAAGCGAGGTCCTGCCACTGCACTCCCACTGCATCGTAATTGAGCGCCGCAAATCCCCTGAGGATGTAGTCACTGGTGAGACGGTCCTGCGGCAGATCACTAATCAGCAGCCCCCCCGCAGAAACCAGAAAGAGACCCGGGTTCGCTACTCGCAGTGCATCAACCTTACTAACCCGCCGTTTAATCCCACCCTGATTACCAAACTCACTGCAACCACACGGCTCCAGTTCACCATCGAGATTGCCGGAGTAGACCAGCTGCGCGTAGCGTGGCTCATCACCCTCAGCAATAGCGACACCACTACTCAGAAACACCGCAACAAAAAGAAGAGACGTAACACGCCAGCGAGCTTTCATCAGCCACCACTACCTTTAATTTCAGAATAAATCAAACAGGAGAATACCTTATCAGGCACGCCTGCTCACAACAAATTGTAGCTCCCTGTGCGGTCCGGTGGTGATGCGACATCTTGTCACACGACACGCCCGCAACCACACGCTACAATGGTACCTGGCAAACCCGACCCCAGTACCGCTAACTGTTTTGTGATGTTTATACAGCCGACCACCACCTCAGACACATCCATTGCGCAGAACCTGAAACAGCTCTTTGTACTCAGGAATGTGGTGATTATCTGCTATTTACTGGGGGCTGCCATCGCCTCGCTTAAACTGCAGCTTCATATTCCGCTACTGCCACTGATTTCCGTGATCTCTACCTACGGCATCGTTAATGTTGTCTCATGGCTTCGGCTACGTCATCGACACGCCATTAACATCAACACTTTTTTTATACAGCTGGTCATCGATGTGGTCGTGCTCACCGCCATCCTCTACCTCTCTGGTGGTTCGACCAACCCCTTTGTCTCACTTCTGCTGCTACCGCTGGTCATTGTGGCAACCACTGCGCCGCGCCTCTACGCATGGGTGATGGCGGCCATTACCATCGTCTGCTATACGCTGCTGATGTTTTTCTTCACTCCGATGCATAGCATGGGAGTGCATCAGGGCGGTGATTTTAACCAGCATATCATCGGCATGTGGTTCAGTTTTTTACTAGGCGTCGGGCTGATCATCTTTTTTGTAGTAAAACTGGCTGATACGTTACGTGAGCGAGAACAGACCATTGCCGAAGCGCGAGAGAAGGCGCTGCGTGATGAGCACCTGGTGTCACTCGGCACCTTTGCAGCGGGTGCCGCGCATGAGCTTGGTACCCCGCTTGCGACGATGGCAGTGATCACCAAAGAGCTGCAGAATGAGCTAGCCAGCCGCCCTGAGATGACGGAACAGACCCGAATGCTGCGCGAACAGATTGAGCGCTGTAAACAGACACTGACACAGATTAGTGCGCGCGCAGGGCAATCACGTGCCGAAGGTGGCATTCAGCAACCGCTCGACAGCTACCTGAATGATGTACTGCAACAGTGGCGTCTGGTTCGCCCCAATGTCACCCTGCAACCTCAGTGGCGTGGTGTGCAACCCGCACCATTGATCGTGGTTGATGACACCCTGAGCCAGGCTCTCACCAGTATCTTAAACAACGCTGCCGATGCATCTCCACAGCAGATTGAGATCATCGTCAGTTGGGGTAGTGAGCATCTAGTAGTTGAGATCAACGACCGTGGAGAGGGGTTAAATGAGAAGACGCAGGCCGCCATCGGTACCCCATTTTTCACTACGAAAAAAGAGGGGCAGGGGCTTGGGCTATTCCTTGCACAGGCTGTGATTGAACGCCTCGGTGGCCATATCACGATTAATAACCGTGAGGGTGGCGGCGCAAGCGTCAACATACAGCTGCCACTTAAACCACTCATGGTGACCGCATGAATAGAGGAGACGAGAAAACCGGCAATAATCAGCTCAGCGATGCACCATCGCTCCTGCTGGTCGATGATGATGAAACTTTCTGTTATGTGTTGAGCCAGGCGCTCAGCAGGCGCGGTTTTGATGTCACCATCACCAGCAATGTCAATGATGCAGTAAAACTTGCTGAACAGAATTCACCAGAGTTTGCGGTAGTTGACCTCAATATGCCTGGGGCATCCGGCCTGGTACTGGTCGAACGGCTAAAGATGCTCGATGCCCACACCCGAATCGTCGTTCTGACCGGGTACGCCAGTATCGCGACTGCTGTTGAGGCGATAAAACTCGGCGCTACACATTACCTTTCAAAGCCAGCCGATGCCGATGATGTGGTCGA
>Ga0256830_1000329_pt1 | contig 40537 bp, 31 predicted proteins | sample 128326metaG_FD_190537 | JGI IMG/M metagenome (GOLD analysis project Ga0256830, IMG submission 190537) | Hydrothermal vent microbial communities from Lau Basin, Pacific Ocean - 128-326 | ecosystem: Environmental > Aquatic > Marine > Hydrothermal vents | place: Pacific Ocean: Lau Basin | collected...
TTGTTCTGAGTACAGCTCAAAAGCTGCTCCGCCAGTATCAGGACATCCACCGGCCAGAAGCACTCCGGGCGTGGATGGCGTACATGCGCCTGTCCGGCCACAGGGCGGCAGTTCAGCAAGCACTCGGTCCATTGCTCGGGAATCGCGTCCCGACCGCACACAGCGCCAAGAAGCGCCCCGCAGATCCGGACCCACGTGCGCGGACACCTCGTCTGTGATGGGGAGGCTCATGGTGGCGGAGATGCCGTACTTTGAGAAATAACAGCCCAGGCGGCGGTACTTTTCGGCGGCCGTGGAAAGGTAGCTCGCAGCTTCTTCCAGCCGCTCCTTCTTGAGCGCCAGGAAGCCAGCGAGGTACGCTCCGTCTGCCAGATGAGCCAGCCTGCTTGAGGTGCTGAAGCGCTTTGTCCTCATTCCCCAGCACCAACTCCCACCCGTCCACTAGGGCTTCCTCGTCGTCCGGTGTGACGAGCCGCTTGAAGAAGCCCAGGGTCAGGCGGTCTTCCGCGCGGACTGAAGGAAGCGCCGGTGCGACGGAAGACATGTTTTTCCTGCCACCTGACCTCCAGCTTGGAAGGGTTGTGGTGTAAAAGAGCCCCGTTCCCGGAATACCCACCGTGGCCCGTTTGCCTCGAGAGCCAACGGTGAACTTCGCACCTCGTGGTCCGAATGAGAGCGATCCACCCGACTTGCCCAGGTTCAGGGTGACGCCCGGTGCGATCTTTAGTCTTCGCCAAAAGCGGAAGCCCATTATAGTTACTCCTCAGATTACCACTTTTTCCAGACGTTCCTTGCGTTTTTCCCAGTCCGGCAGAATTCGCCCGAGAAGGTGGTAAAATTTTCTATCATGGTGTGGATAGAGCAGATGACACAGTTCATGTATAATCACATAATCGATGCAGTGGATCGGAGCCTTGACGAGTTCAGTATTCAGCATGATGACGCTTTTACCCGAACAGCTACCCCATCGTTTCTTCATACGGCGGTAGCGTACTTCCGGCACCACAGCCCCCATCCTCTCGAAAGTCGGCACGTACTGAGCAAGCCTTCTCGAAAGCAAATCCTTGGCGTGTGCCGAGTACCAATCGAGCATGAGTGCCCTTGCCTTTTCCCTATTGCTTGTATCAGGCAGTTCCATTTCAAAAAACCGACCGATCAGCCGCACTCGAGCTTTCTCGCCAGGCCGTATTCTCAAACGATATTGTCTGCCTAAATAATAGTGAGTTTCACCGGAGACAAATTTGCGCTCCGTGGGTAGGGGCTGAAATCGCTCAAAAAAATCAAGCTGCCGGGCTATCCACGACGCCCGCTTTTCCAATCGCTGCCGAATAACTTCCAGTTCATATCCGGCAGGTGCTTTTGCCGTGATACGGAGGTCTGGATGCACCGTAACGGAAAGACGTTTGCGTTTCTCCGTCACAACATCAACAACGAACTCTCGCGCACCAAATGACAAATCCATCTGCATCCTCATGGCCTTCTGACCCTGGCAATATCCAGACACTGTTCCATAATCGCATCCATGTCCTCGAACGTGATTTCAATGCCGGTTTGATCCTTGAAGTCGAAAAGGAGGTCTTCGATCTCGTTTCTCATACGATTTTGTGTGTCTATGTCACTGGTCCAATTAACAATACGATTTCGTTCAATGACGTCATCTATAGCCAGCGCAGCGTCTGCAAGACGGTCATCGAACTCATCATCACCTTTATCAAACCGCGCCAAAGTTTCCTTGATAGAACCAAAATAGGCCTTGGCAACGTCATGACTTTGGAGCTTATCTGGAATGTGGTCACCGGTACGGTTAAGCACAGCGTTCATAATCTCCGTAACCTTCTTGAGATACTCGTTTGCCTTGATCCGCTCTTCCCTGAAAGCTGCAATAGTAGCAATGAGAAGCTCGGAGAAACGTTTATAGAAGGCCGGATCTTCCTGCATGCGGTCATGGATTGTCCGGGCAGTACGATGTGCTATGGTATCAGCTTTGGCTGCAGCATTCGGAAGCTTTTCCACCTCCTTGGCAAAGGCATCTTTGTCAAAGATATTAACCAGCGGGGTAATTCTCTCCACCTCTCCGGTTCCGACATGAGTGTCGAGAAGTTTTTGTATCTTGGGCTCATACTCTCCAAAATCAACCACCTCGGCATATCGCCGCCTCACCGCAGTGCGAAGCTTGGAGAAAAATTTCAGATCTGCCCGATAACAGTTCAACTTTTCCGGCTCGGTTTCCTCCAGAAACTTGACGCTGGAAAGCGCGATGGCAAGAGTTTTGGAAAAAGCTGATAAACGTTCATAAAATTTCGCACGCAACTCTTCATCTGCGAGCAGCAGTTCGTACTCTTCCTCATCCTGCCTGTTCTTAACTTCTTTAAATGTATCCCACAGAAGCGAGTGCTTCTGAGGCAGCGCCTGCGTCTCAACGCTCACATCAGTAAGAATGTCCTTAATGTCTCCGGCATCAAACTCAGGTAGAGAGCTGTAAAGGTCGAGCGCGTGGTCGAGATTCTCTAAAACCCCACGATAATCCAGAATATACCCAAATTCTTTACCATCGCACAGCCGGTTGACCCTTGCTATGGCCTGCAGCAAGGTATGATCTTTAAGTTTGCGGGTCAGGTAAAGAATGGTATTGCGCGGTGCGTCAAATCCGACGAGCAGCTTATCCACTACAATGATAATTTCAGGATGTTCCGCATGCTTAAACGCATTGATGACCTGCTTGTTGTATTCCCGTTCGCTGCCGTACTTCTGCATAGTCGCTTTCCAAAACCGCTGCACGGCCAGCTTGTTCTCTTCATACAGATCCTCTTCACCTTCCCGTTCATCGGGACCAGAGATCAGCACTTCGCTTGAGACCATGCCGAATTCATCCAGATACTTTTTATAGAGCAATGCAGTGGCCTTGTCCTGTGCCACCAACTGCCCTTTAAAACCTGTCCCCTGCCAGTTGTCGCGAAAATGTTCACTGATCTCCCAGGCAATGGCCATAACCTTCTGTGCGGCCTTGTTCAACTGATCAGTGGTGGAGAATTTCTTTTTCAGGTCTGCGGCCTGCTCTTGACTTAGATTTGCCGTGATCTTATCAAACCAGGCATCTATCCCCTTTGAATCAACATACTGTTCAACATGCCTTCCCTCATATAAAAGAGGCACAACCGCCTTGTCTGCCACCGCCCGGTCAATGGTATAGGTATCAATCAGGCCGCCGAACTTCTCGACTGTGTTTTTATCCTTTTTCATGACCGGTGTGCCTGTGAATCCGATGTAACAGGCATTTGGCAGCACCCGGCGCATTTTGGCGTGACGCGGACCGTACTGTCCTCGATGCCCCTCATCTACCAGGACAAAGATGTTGGGATCATCATTGCGTACGGCGTGACGACCGACAGCCGCCTCAAACTTGTCAATAATCGTGGTAACAATGCGTTGTTTGTTGTCTTTCAGCATATCCGACAGGTGCTTGCCGGTTCTGGCCTGCTCCACCTCTTTGCCGCAATGATGGAAGGTCCTGTAGATCTGGTCGTCAAGGTCAACCCGGTCGGTAACCAGAACGATCTTGTAATCGGGTATCTCAGGACACAGGGCGATGGACTTGGCAAGCAGCACCATGGTCAGCGACTTGCCGCTGCCCTGGGTGTGCCAGACCACGCCGCCGCGCCGCCTGCCGTCACGCTCGCGAGTTCTGATACGGTCCATGATTTTTTTTACGCAAAAATACTGCTGATATCGTGCGATCTTCTTGACACCGGCATCAAACAGAATGAAGCGGTAGGTCAATTCAAGGAGTCTTTCAGGGCGACATAGCGCATAAAGGGCACGGTCCTGCTCGGTTACCTGTCGTTTGAGCGTCCCGTATTCAGTCGGTTTCTCCCGTACCAGCCACTCATTTTCAGTGAATAACTTGTCCACCTGTGCTTCCGTCAGGGGAATACACACAAGGCGTTGCAATTCCTGCTCAAAACGGGTGCCTTCTTCCCGCCAGACAGACCAGAACTTCGCCGGTGTTCCCGTGGTTGCGTATTTGGCCTCATTTTTGGACAACGCCAGAAGTAGCTGCGAATACAAAAACAGGTGGGGGATTTCGTCATCCTTCTGGTTGCGTATCTGCTGGGATATGGCCTCACGTATTGGGTCCTTGATGTGCGGCGACTTACATTCGATCACGCCAAAGGGGATACCATTTACAAAGAGTACGATATCCGGCCTGCGGGTCTGGTGACTGCCGGTCCGCTCGACGGCAAACTCTTCTGTGACATGCAAGACGTTGTTCTCTGGATGTTCCCAGTCGATATAGTGCAGGGTAAAACTCTTGATATCGCCGTCCACTGACTGCTGCAGGCTTTTTCCCAGGCACAGAAGATCGTAAATTTTCTCGTTTGTACGCACCAGCCCGTCAAAGGGGATTTCTTTAAGTGCCTGCAGCGCGCTTAAGATATTGCCCTCGGTAAACGGTAGCTCCTTTCCCTTGAATCTGACCCGGTTGTGTTTCCTCAACCAGGGGACGAGAACACCCTCCAAGAGCACGCCCCCCAGTTTGCCGCCCCGGAGGTCAAGCGCCTCATCCGGCGAGAGGTATTGCCATCCAAGATTCTGAAGCAGGTGCAGCGCAGGAAGCTTGGAGATGGCATCTTCGTTTATGGAAGGTGTAATCATCATTTATTCTCTTGCCTCAGCATACGCTGTCCCCTTTGCCGTCAACCGATATTTTTGCTTGCTGCTCCTTGTCTTGTCAGGAATGGTCATCTCAATGAGCCCATACTCAAGGGCAGGCAAAAGGTAGGCATCCCGAAAGTGAAAGCGGTCCCTGAGACCAAGACGTTCCTGAAGCTGCGATCGTGTCATTTCACCCTGTAACACATTCAGTAACTCAAGAACTTGTGGGGTGACTTGTGGGGTGACTTGTGGGGTGACTTGTTCATGCGCCATAGCTTCCGCAAAAGCCGGGTGAACGGGCAACTCAACCAAAAAATAACTGCGATCGTCATCCGTATGGAATGAAGGCATGGGTGATCTGTTCGACTCAATAGCCCTTAACATCTTCGGGATACCGGTTCCACGCCCCTCTGTCATTTCAAGTTCTTTGAGGAACTCCCCAACACGCCGGTTGCGGTACCTGCGTGACAGGAAACGATATTCACGCATGTCCTTCCTGCTGATGGAGCGGTCCGGCCCCGGGAAGCTGGATATGGTTATACGATCCGGTAAAATGCGCACCTCAATCGGCTCCCTTATCTCATAGGAGCGGTGATATACGGCATTACAGAGAGCCTCTTCAATGGCGGCAAAAGGATAGTTAAAAAAGCGTTCGGCTTGGGCACGGTCAGGATGCTTCACTACCCTTTCCTCGATCACCGTTGAGCGGATATGAGCAAGCGCATCCTGCAACATGACGTGCAGAGGCCCCGTAAATATTTTTTCAGTAAAATAGTCCGCCCCGGGGCCTTCAGGAAAATGCACCACATCAATTTGCATTTGAGGGAAAAATCTGGAAGGATCGTCGTTAAAGAACATCAAGCCGACATTTCGCGGGCAAACCGATTCATCAGGACCGTCCACTATATTCATCCGACGGCAAAGACGGACAAAATCCATCTTTGCCGATTCTTCAAAGAGGTCGCTTTTTACCTGCTTCAGGTAAGCACGTATAAGCCCCAGGTCCAGATCATCCAGGGTAGCTGACTGGTTCATACGATCGTCAAATGGCACAGTTGCCGCCAGGCTCATCAGTTCCACTTCATCCTGGTAACCGGCTCGAACTGTCACGGACCCCTTGCGGATATAATAAGCAAATTCTCTTTCACCCTTTGATAGAGTAACAGGGGCCTTGTATGGCCTGGTCTGTCCACCCATTGCCCAGAGCACCAGAATATGTCTGCCATTAATTTCACATGGGGCCATGATTGGGTGGTAATAAGGCACCATGCGGTAGCCAAGCTCCACGACTTGTTTCTGAATTGAATCAATTCGTCCTGCCGGTATCCCCTTAGGTGGCAAGACGGGTCTGCCATTTTTCTCACCTACCCCGATAATGATGTAGCCGCCGCCAAGATTATGAAAATCATTGGCAAAGGCACACATGGTATGCAAAACCTTCTCGGGGTTCCACCCTGCCTTGAATTCCAGCCGTTCCCATTCAACAGTACGGGCCGTAAGGAGATCATTTATGTTGATGGGCAGATTCATGTCAAACTAACATTTGCCTCTTTTAACGCAATGCTCATCTTGCTGATAAAATCGGCTTTACTTTGGGCAAATTCAGCCTCACGTATCAATGCGCCAATCGCAGTCCCGCTCCGTAGCACCTGCTTATTCAACACAAATTCCCTCTTCTCATCCATCAGGAACCGCGACAACTTCACAATCCGTATCGCAAAATCATAACTCTTATCTCTCAGAACCGATTTCCCCAATTTGTCTCCTTCCTTCACTTTTCACTTTTAGTTTTTCACTGTTCACTGTTCACTGTTTAGGCTTGACAAGCGATGGCCGATAATAATATTGTAAAGATACTCATCGGCCATCCCCTCCGGGTGTAAGAGCCGAAGGAGATGGGTCTGCCGTCCGGGCAGACCTTTCTTATTTTCTTAATTGACATTACATGATCCTTCTGTTCTTCTAAAGTAGAATTCACTGCCCAACGGCTTTGAACCAATCGAGGTTTCGGCCTGCTGAACCAGCGTAGCAAATCAGCGGCCTTTTTACTCATTAATGTTCAGCCCCATTAATCATTTTGAACGAATAATTTTAGCGATTCTTTCGGCTACCTTAATCAATTGATCTGCCCTAAGATAAACGTCTTTAAGTCCAGGTACGTCTTCTTCAGATTCTTGAGGAGATTTTTTTCCAAAGTATTCATCTGCTTTTTTCTCGATTATTTCTTTTTGCTTTGCCTCATCAAGCTTTACAATAAAAGGATCCAGAGCAGCCAACTCTAACGCCAACCTCCTATTATGTTTTTCCGCATTCCAATGCCGTGAAGATTCCTTTGCACAATATATTCCAGGAATCAAGAATGCAAATCCAAGGGATATTCTGAAAGCAAAAGTACCCCAATCGATTCCGTTCTTGTTAAAGTGCATTGAGGAAACTGCCCATATAACCAACCATCCCTCCCATAGCTAAGAAAGCCAATATGGCAACCCCACGCATAATCCAGGCATTTTTATATTCTCTATTGGCAACTATCTGGTAATTTCCGCTCATCGTTGTTTTAACAATGGTTCCCACGATTTCAACAGCCTTATCAAGTTGTGTGTTTATTTGGCTGACAATTTCTTTGGATTTTTTCTTCCCTTCCTCTTCAATACTTTTCAACTCTGTCTGGTGTTTTTTAATTACATCATTCTTCATCTGCTCAAATGTTTTAACGAGTGTCTCGAACTGATTCTTCTTTTGTTCTTGTGACTCATTGAACCTCTCTGTTCGCTCCTGTTCAGAAGTATTAAAGGTCGTACTTTGTTGAGTTAACATTTGGTCCAAACGTGTTTTTTGCGCTTGAATTTCCGATTCGAGTTCCTCAAGTTTTTGGCTAGCTTTCTGGAACTTCTCTTGGACAGTATTCTCACTTTTATGTATATTCTGGATGATTTCATGTGCTTCTTTGATTGCACTATTCATGTCAGACTGGAGATCATCAAAATATTCTACCCATGCTTCTTTATTGCCATAAACCGGAAGAGCTTGAATGTGAGTAATCAAGTTATCGGTATAATTATTCAATTGCTTCCATTGCCCTTTGGGATTACTTAGGAAATTTTGCCAATTTGTCTGCAAATTGGACAAGTCTTGATTGAGGTCATTCAAGACCTTAGTTTGAACCAACATTGGATTCAATTTATCTAACCGGGCTCGAAGATATCGCAGATTCCATCGCAATCGAACATATGCATCGCGAATATTATCATCTAACTCTCTGAAGTTTTCCGGCCTTTCATGTGAAAGTTTTTGCAGCCACTTTTCTAATGCAGAATGAACTGGGTGAGCCCGATAACGCTGAGTTGATGGGCTAACTTTTATATTTGATTTATTCACTGCCTACCTCCTTTACTCTTATCTCTCCCGTTAACAGCTTTTGCATCAGCCCCTTTTTCTGTTCCTTCAATTTCTCCAGTTTCTTTTTCAGCAGCTCAATCTCCCGGTCGCAGGAGGAAAGGACAGAGGCGATGCGGGTTTGTTCGGCTAAAGAAGGCAATGGTACTCGAATTTTCGAGAATTCTTGCCATCGCAAACTGCCGCGTCGGTCTACAGAAGAGTTAGTGTTGACACGAAATACATGCTGATATGTATCGGTTTTGAATAAAGCGTATAGATAAGGTGCAAAAACCTTTTCTGGATTCATTTCAAATATTGTATAAATCGGGCTTACGATTCCTGCATCTACATGATTTAAAAGGCCAATTGAGCCTTCTTCGATGTGATTGGAAGGAAAACCAAATTGTCCTCGTTTTATGATCTTATAATTTGATGTGTCATCGCTGTAGACTTTCTTTCCAAAGTATTCTAATGAATTTACAAAACCGTCATACTTGCAACAGGAAAGAACTGGATAATCAATCTGCTCCACGTTCTTTTCGGAAACTTCACGAGCAATTTCTGAGATTCTGGGATGCTTCCAATCTAATGGCAAATCGTAAAAATGTGTTTTGACCCTTTCATTTGCCGACCTAAACTGCGGAAATCTCATCCGGCCGGTGAGAAGCTGCTGCATCAGTCCTTTTTTGAGCCGCTCTTTGGCATCGATGAGCTTGCCCACCTGCTCAATGGCCCGGTCCCAGGCAGAGAGGATTTCAGCTATTTTTTTCTGTTCGGAAAGAGGGGGGAGGGGGATTCTGTAGGCTGAAAATTCAGATTTATTAACTATCGGCACCGCTTGTTCTGATGCCAGTGATTTTATTCTAGGAGATAATTTCAATAGAGCATAATAAAGGAATTCTTTTGTATCCTTATTATTTGATATAACTGCATTAATTTGTTGATTTGTAGCTAAGTCTTCGCCAGCTATAGCCACCTTTCCAATCGTTGAACCAATGCATGTAAAAAGTGTACTTCCGGCGGGTATCTTCCTGCATATATTAAAACCAGTCATTGATAGTTTTTTTGCCGAATCGACAACATATTTACCGTTATCTAGGTCAGCTGGACCAACAAATAGAAACTTAGAGCCATAATATTCTGGTTTTTTGGTACTTGGGGTTGATCCTGTAATAACCTTTGCAACATCCCGAATGCGGACACACTCCCACTCTTCCGGTATCCACCCGACTTTGGTCTTTTTATAACCCGGCCGTCCTTCATTACGGGCTTTCTTTTTTGCTCTCATTATTATTAAACCTTATAGTCTTGTTTGTTGTTTTTTTCTATCAACATTATCTTTGATAAATACAACATGAGCCTGGATGCCCATTAGTTTCAGTCTTTCTAAAGTTCTTTTAAGACTGATACGAGAAAAAAGGGGAAGGTTGTCGGATTTCCCATATGCATCTTTCGCCGTGACAACACCGTAAACAACTACAAAAGCGCCTTTATTTACCAGATTTGAATATTGATTGTCCGTCAGCTTATTTAACTTTTTTCTGGATTCTTGATGGAGCCTTAACAGTTCTACGGAATTCAGCCCCTGATTAAACAAGTGGCTGAGAGCGGCGGAGCGGGTCGATATTTTAATGTGTATAAGGTGAATATGGTCATCTTTTTCCCTCAGCAAATCACAAGGCTCCACCTGTGTCTGGCCGTCGGGCGCAATGTTTTTTGTATCCAAACAAGCAACGCCATCATGGTTCTTCTCAATAGTGTTGTTGAAGTCTTTCTCCAATTTATCATAGCACTCATCTAAAATATCGTATTCGACAAATTGGGTATCAATTGAGTTTTTTATTTTATCAAGGTAGTCAGCATCAATATGATACCACTCCCCCTCACATAGATGATAATGTGATGAATTTAAATCACAATCAAAGAGGAAACATTTGAAAACAGAGTAGCTTTTTATGGTTTGCCCGTTCTCGTCCTGTATGTTCAATTTGTGGCGCTTAAAGGTGTTTATCGTTACATCATTTGTTTGCTGCCTATCATTCAGATATTCCCTATAATGCAAGATGTATACGTCGTCGTAAGACTTATCAGTTCTTCCGGCGCCGCTATACTTGACTCTAAAGGAAGTTGCGTGATCGATAATATCCGGCACGCTTAGCACCAGTTCGACAGCGTCATCATTGAATGCTGCAAGCAGCTGGTTATTCAGTTTTTCAACTATAGCCGGATCTTTTACGGGACTTATATTTTGAATATCGGGAAAGTTGTTCTTGTAATCATCCTTTTGATAAGTCTCTAATAATCTTTTGCAAAGATCAGGAATCTTTTCGGGGCTAACCTTGGATGAAATCCTGAGGCTGCAGGCCCCTGTAATATTCGTAAGAATATCTTTGTATTCATCCGCCACCGCTCCGGTCAGCCTTTTAATGATGGATTCATCGTGATTTATATCGAAAAAGGTAAGGTCAGAATTAGCTGGGCTCTGGATTCTTTCTCTTCTGGCTTTTTCCGGCTGTAGTACGTCGGTTGATTTTATCTTTTTGGGGTCTAATGCGTTTAGCGTTGCTCTCAACCCAAAATCATATTCATAGCTGTTCTCTTTCAGGTTGTGATAGGTGTGGCCGAATGTAATGGCAAAACAGCGGTTACTTACTGGAATAAAAACAATTGCGCCTTTGAGGGTCTGTCTCAAATCTTGGGAAATACCCCAATAGGTTTTCCACCATGGGTCGGCAGGGCGTTTGTCTGATAAATATAACACTGAGCCATTTGGCAAATTTGACGCCTTTCTGCATTCCTTAAGCGTATGATCTTCTTTTAGAGAATTCTGAGCGTTAAAGCCGTCTTTCAATAAAAAAATCTAAAAACTTCTACTTTTTGCCATCATTATTTCCTCTTCTCTTTCCCTTTCTCCGGCCGTCCTTCATTACGGGCTTTCTTTTTCACTTTTAACTTTTCACTATTCACTTCTTCCGCCCCTTGCCCTTCTCCGGCAGCATCTTCGCCGCTTCCTCAAGCTGTCTTAGGTAGTCCTCTTCTCCCAGAACTTCCTTGTATTCCCGGCGGCGGGCGGCGAATTTTTCATATTCAGCCTTGGCGTGATCCTCGGCAGATTGTTTGCTCACCTTGCCGGCATCGGGGAGAACTCTGCGGTCGTTGAACCGCAAGAACTCATCTAGCTTCCGCTCCCAGTCTTTCATGAATATTTGTTTCCGGCGTCTCGCCTGGTCCTCGGCAAAGTCCAGCCACATGGTGACGATTCGGTTCAGTTCGTCAATCTCATTTTCTTTCAGATAGTTCTTGGCAATAGCCACATCGGTTTTGCGTACTTCATCACCTTTCCATGATGTCAATCCCATATTGGGCAAAAGATGGTCGGCCCGGCTCTTGATCAGCTCCGCCGCGGTCATGCCGGTGGCTGCGTAATGCAGCTTGTTCTGGATGATACTGAAAAATTGTGTGGTTTCCGGAAGCGATGATTCATAATCGGCGGACATGGCTAAAATCTCCCTGACCCGCAGATACATCCTACGCTCACTGGCCCGGATGTCGCGGATGCGCTCCAGCATCTCGTCGAAATAATCCGGCACGGCAGAACCGGCCACCGGCGGATTTTTCAGCCGCTCGTCATCCATGGTGAAGCCCTTGACGATGTATTCTTTCAGCCGCTCGGTCGCCCAGATGCGGAACCGGGTGGCAATCAGGCTTTTTACACGATATCCCACGGAAATGATCATATCGAGATTGTAGAAATCGACCTGATAACGCTTGCCATCGGCGGCAGTTGTTGCAAATTTTGCAACAACTGAGTCTCGGGACAACTCGCCTTCCTTGAAAATGTTGCTGATGTGACGTGAAATCACGGACTTGTCACGCTGAAACAGCTCTGCCATCTGGTTGAGCGACAGCCAGACTGTCTCATCTTGAAGCCTGACCTCAATGCGGGGCTGCCCTGTACCCGTCTGATAAATGAGAAGTTCCGAATGTGGAACCGGAAGATTTCTCTTGTTCATAACCCCAGCTCCTCCAGATACCTGTTCAGCTCTTTCTGTGTCTTTGCCAGTTCCGCCTCTATTGCCTGAATCTCCTTTTGAACGGCAGGAATATCGATGTCCTCTTCTTCCTCAAAGGTATCAACATAGCGGGGGATATTCAGATTGAATTCGGCTTCCTGAGTCTCTTCCAGCGTAGCCAGATGCGAGTATTTTTCGACTTCCGTAAAATCGCGGAAGGTGGTGACGATCCTTTCGATATCCTCATCCCGCAGGCGGTTCTGTTTCTTGCCGTCCTCGAACTCCCGGCTTGCGTCAATAAAGAGGACATGCTTGTCCCGCTCACTCTTTGCCTCCTCCCAGGATTTCCGACCCTTGTTGAAAACGAGAATTGCCGCCGGTATACCTGTGCCGTAGAAAAGTTGAGCTGGAAGCCCGATAACCGCCTCAAGGATATTCTCCTCGATGAAAGCTTTTCGGATGACGCCTTCCGCCCCGCTACGGAACAGAACCCCATGAGGAACAATGACTCCCACTTTGCCTTCACCCTCAAGCGCTATTTCGACCATGTGACTGATAAAGGCGTAATCACCCCGGCTCTTTGGGGGAACCCCTCGCCAGAAGCGATTGAACCGGTCGTGACTTGCGTTTTCATGACCCCACTTATCCAGGGAGAACGGAGGATTGGCAACCACGATATTGAACCGCATCAGTTCGTCGTTCTCGATTAACTTGGGGTTGTTGATGGTGTCGCACCATTCAATGCGGGCGGAATCCATCCCGTGTAGGAACATGTTCATCCGACAAAGAGACCAGGTAGAACCGTTGGACTCCTGCCCGAAAAGGGCGAAGTTCTTGCTGCCAACTTCCTGGCCTACCTTGATGAGGAGTGACCCTGATCCGCAGGCGGGATCACAGATGCGGTCCCCGTCTTTTGGAGCGAGCAACTTGGCGAGAAGAGTAGAAACTTCGGGCGGGGTGTAGAACTCACCAGCCTTCTTGCCCGCTCCAGCTGCAAAACGGGCGATCAGATATTCATAAACATCTCCGATCACATCACGATTGCCTATGCGTGAAGGACGGAGATCAAGACGATCGTCGGCAAAATCCTCAAGAAGATTTTTCAGGCGGCGGTTGCGTTCCTTGGTCTGTCCCAGGGCAGGTTCGCTGTTGAAGTCAATATTGCGAAACACATTTTCAAGTTTTGACTTATTGGCATCCTCTATTTTCTGAAGGGCGATATTGATAATCTCGCCGATATTGGGCTCGTCACGCTTACTGTAGAGGAAATCAAAGTCCGATTCCGGAGGCACCACAAAACGTTCCCGGGCCAATGCTCTTTCCACTCGGGCCATATCACCATTATATTTTTTCTCGTATTCGGACCTTTTGTCCTTCCAAAGATCACTCATATACTTAATGAAGAGCATGGTAAGGATGTAATTCTTGTATTCCGACGGATCGACAGCGCCCCTGAATGTATCGCATGCCCGCCAGACAACATCATTGATTTCTTTCTTGGAAACATGAGGACTCATTGTTTATTTCTCCTGTTCTTGGATTGCTTTTATACAAACTGCTTTGACAAGACGCGATCGCAGCGAAGAAAGCCTGTCCAGAAGGAATTGCTCGTGCTTGGCGAGCGTTAGCATCTTTACAACTTTTTTCTGAACAGAAAGTGGCGGGATCTGGACTTGTAGGCGGGAAAGTGTGCTCTTAGAAATAAAAGACATCCCAGCCCCACGTGCCTGTGACTGAAAGTAGGCTTGCGCTTTCGACTGATTCAGCCACCACGCTAGATATTGCGGGAGCAGGTTCTCGTTTTTCGTGCGAAGAATGTAGAAAGAACCTGCGGCAAGGGTATCCTTCAGGTCGTCTTCAATGCAGTAGGCAAAATGCACCACGCCACGAGCCTGAAAAAGTACATCTCCTCTACGCACAGAGTAAGTTTCAGGTTTTCGCTCAGGAAAAAAGGTAGTCAGGTTCTCGGATCGTAAGCGATGGAAAGAATCGAAATCTTTGCTTTGGATCAGGCGGTGCGTGCCTCGCGCCCTCTCCTTGATCCTGGTCTTAGCCTGGTATCCCACTTGGATACTGGCAACTGTCTTTAAAGCAACTTCTGTCATTTAAGCAACCTTATGGTGTCGGTATCAAGTCTACTGTTTAAATAATATACATAAAGAGGTCTTTGGTGTCAAGATAAAAATAAGTATGTCATCTACCGATTTCATTTTTGCATGCCAGGCCAGTTCTTGATGCGCCCCCAATTCATAAGAATCTTTCTCATTGTGTAAACCCAGACAGGATAAGTAGCTGAATCTATAGCACTTGGCACCAGTACACGTCGGTACATGCTGGAGCCGCCGGGATGGAAGCCCTCGAGGCGCTCTATCCGCCGTCATTCTTCGAATTATGGCCTGACAAGTGGCGGGCAGGCGGGTTGATGGGTCGTCGAAGGTGAGAAGCTCCCCGTACCCCGTACACTGGGGCACAGTCGCCCGCTGTGGCACTTTGACACTCGCCGTCCATGGCTCGCACCCTTCGGGCGTGCCTTCGGCACGTCCAATTCGGATGTCCTGCCGAATTGTCATTGGGGTTCATTGACTGTTCTCTTGGGTTCATTGCCGATTCTGTCATGGTGCTTTCCCCTTTTTTGCCTGAGCGACCTGCCTTGCGCCGAGGCTTCGGCAGGCAGGTGAACCAGAGAGGCTCCCTCGAAAACTCCATAAGATCCTCGTGCCTGAACACGACCATGCTCATGGCAGGAACAGGCAGCTCCGGACAGCCGGTTTCTTCGGCCAGAACGGCGTCCAGAAAGGCAAGATCGCGGAGCGTTTCCTCGGTCGGCCCACGGTAAGCATCCCGCCGGTACCACACGCACCGTCGTAGAGACTCTGCATGTGGCGGATTGAATATCGTCAGCGATCGGCCAGAAGATCAGGTTGGCCATCAGGCGGACGTCGGCGTCGCGCACCGGGTGATGGCGAATTCTGAAGATCAAAGTCGTTTTTTTGCAAAGGCGCGGCCGGATGGACTCTTTAAGTATCTCTCAAATTCCAACGCCTTTGTTCGATCAGTAAACGCAATGGCTGTTTTTATGCACCATGGCTTGTGCTTTGAACTATGTGGAACTTGGCCGGAGTTGTGCGATTTCAGGCGTGAATCAAGGTTTTCAGTGAAACCCGTATAATAATGTCTCGGATCAGATTCGGACTGTAAAATGTAAACATAGTAAAATTTCACCAAGGCCCATTCTTACAAGGCATACCGTCTTAATCTTTCACAGGGCGTGCCGAGCCGTAGCTTCGAAACAGAAAAAACATATGCCCGCCTTCGCTTCACTGCTTCGGCGCGGCAGCCTTCCCTTCTCAACTAGTTTCGAAGCGAAGGCTGGTGGAGGCGGGGGGAATCGAACCCCCGTCCGAAAGCGCTTCACTCAGGCATCTACATGCTTAGCCGGCTTTTTGGTGTCTCGGATTTTCGGACGCCAGCAGGCGGGCTTCCGGGTCTCCCAGTTTCCTTAAGTCTCATCCCGAAGGCCGGAAACAGCTCCTTCAAGGACCAGCCTGTAGTCGGTGCCCCTTCCAGGATCCAGGCTCTCCCGGAGGGACATGACAGCTTTAAGCTGCCAGCGCCAGTTCGTTGTTGGCGTTTGTGTTTGTTCCGCCTGTTTTACGAGGTAACGGACCTCGGCATGCTTCCCGAGCTTCGACAGCCCCCGTCGAAGCCAAGTCGCCCCCAAACTAAAAGACTAAAAACTATCTGCGGTTTTTCATTGCACGCTCCATTTCCCTATCATCGGAGCGCTTTTTCAGAGTTTCACGCTTATCGTACTGTTTTTTTCCACGTGCCAGGCCCAGCTCCACCTTTGCACGGCCTCCTTTGAAATAGACCTTGAGGGCCAGAAGCGCAAAACTCTTCTCCTTAATTTTACCATAAAGCCGGGAAATTTCCTTTTTGTGAAGAAGCAGCTTCCTGGTTCTGGTAGGATCGTAATTCTCAGACCTGCTATGGCTGTAAGGACTTATGTGAAAGCCAAGAAGAAACGCCTCTCCATCCTTAATAAGAGCATAGCAGTCTTTCAGGGTGCCGCGGCCCTGCCTGAGCGATTTGACCTCGGCCCCGAAAAGGCTGATACCCGCCTCAATAGTCTCCTCGATGAAGTAATCGTGGTAAGCCTTTTTGTTCGTACAAACTATTTTTATGCCCATAACGTGTAAGTATAACATGGGATGGGAAGGGTGAAAGAAAGGAAAGGGGAGAAAGGCTGATCCTTCTAAATTCCGAGGTACCTGTTTGGGTTATCTGTAAATAAACCGGAAATTATGTGCTGATTATCAACTCCTATTCTTTCGAGAGTCTTTTTGCAGCCTGAAAGCGCGGTAGCGCCACCAAGCAGGTATCCTTCAGCAGAACGTGCCGGACCTTTAGATATTGGATCCTCTAAGGCCACGGAATCGGATACCGGAATAATCCGGTCACCTGGTTTCAACCGGAAGATCAACTCAAGCGCCCAATCGGAAATATGGTAACCGTCGGCTATAACTTCTATATAGACGTCGGGGTCGGTAAGAGCGAATCCAGCCAGGCCCGGCTCTCTGTGATGAATTCCCCTCATGGCATTAAAAATGTGGGTTATTCCGGTTGCCCCGGCCTGCTTGCCCTCTAGAGACTCTTGGTAGGTCGCGCCGGAATGTCCCATACTGACTTTTATGCCCAGCTCCACGCACCTGGAAATCAGATCCAACGCCCCCGGCAGTTCAGGTGCCAGGGTTATTATCTTAACCAAACCTTCGAAGTCTTCAAGAAGCCTGTTGAGGTTATCTATAGTAGGGGAGATAAAGTGTTGGCGGTCGAGCGCACCAGCGTAGTCTGGATTAAGAAAAGGCCCTTCCAGGTGCAGGCCGACAATCTCCGCACCATGCTCGTCAGGGCTGTCCATCGCCTCTGCTGCCGCCGCCATCACGTGTCTCATATTCGTTACGTCATCAGGGAATAATGTCGGAAGTATCCTGTGGGTTCCATTCTGCTTGTGAAGAATCGAGAGCCGCCGGAAGGCCGAAGACGAAGCTTGACTTGTCGAGACATCTTCAAGTCCATGCGTATGAATATCCGTCACCATAATTATTTAAGGATAATATAAGGCTTCTGTGAACCCGGTGTTCACCCATACAACCAAATCCGGCTCCAGAAGTGCGGAGAAAATATTTCTAAAACTCAAATTCAGCGGTTTAATTATTTCATATTGATAGAACTGCTGCCGATATAATATATAGTAACAGATCAAGGGCTGCCAGCAGAAGCTGCACCCTATATGTTATTTACGGCAAAATCGCTTAAATATCTATAGGTTAGAGCCTTGACTTTTCCGACACAGTTAAGTAACACTATTTTTTAATGGCTAGCCGATTGGGTCAAATGTTGGTTAACGCCAACCTCGTCATGGAAGACCAGTTAATGAAGGCACTGGAACTCCAGAAGAAGGAGGGGGGACGCCTTGGTTCCAGCCTGGTAAAGCTGGAATATATCACAGAGGAACGTCTTGTTTCATTTCTTAGCAAACAGTACGGCATTCCTGCCATCAACCTTAATGACTACCAGATAGATGAAGGTGTTGTCCGGCTCATTCCTCCGGAAGTCGCTCAGAAGTACCAGATTATGCCGGTTGCCAGGGTGGGTGCCAACCTGACAATCGCCATGGTGGATCCTTCCAATGTATTTGCCATAGATGACATAAAGTTCATGACCGGCTACAATGTGGAACCTGTCGTTGCGTCTGAGTCGGCTATCATGGAAGCAATAGCCACGCATTATGACCGCTCTGATGCGCTTCAGAGCGTTATCGACAGCCTCCAGGGTACTGATACCGAAATAATGGATTATATCCAGGAGGAAAATGACGAAGTAGACTTCAGTGAGCTCAAGCAGCAAGTTGAAGACGCTCCTGTTGTAAAACTTGTGAACCTCATATTGGCCGAGGCTATAAACCGGGGTGCCAGCGATATTCACGTGGAACCCTATGAAAAAAAATATCGAGTCAGGTACCGGGTTGACGGCGTAATGTACGATTTTATGCAGCCTCCTATCAAACTCAAAGCTGCTCTTTCATCACGCCTTAAAATCATGGCTGAACTGGATATCGCCGAGCGCAGACTACCCCAGGACGGACGCATAAAGCTAAAGATAGGCAACAAGGCCATTGATCTGCGTGTATCGACACTGCCGACACTCTTTGGTGAGAAAATCGTTATGCGTATCCTGGATAAGAGTAATCTCCAACTTGATCTTACCAAGCTTGGATTTGAAGAAAAGGCACTTAACGACTTCCGTGAAGCCATTGAGTCACCGTTCGGCATGGTGCTGGTTACCGGCCCTACAGGAAGCGGAAAAACCACTTCGCTTTATTCGGCTTTAAGTACGGTTAACAAAGTGGACGTAAATATAATGACAGCCGAAGACCCTGTGGAGTATAATCTCGATGGAATCAACCAGGTGCATATGCACGAAGAAATCGGCCTGACCTTTGCCGCTGCTCTAAGATCTTTTCTTCGACAGGACCCGGATATTATTATGGTCGGAGAAATCCGGGACTTCGAAACAGCCGAAATAGCTGTAAAAGCGGCTCTTACAGGTCACCTGGTACTTTCCACGCTTCACACAAACGATGCGCCAAGCACTGTAAGCCGGCTTTTAAACATGGGAATCGAGCCTTTTCTTGTGGCTTCCTCTGTAATTTTAATCCTGGCCCAGAGGCTTGCGCGAAAGATTTGCACACAATGTATCGAGCAGGAACAAGTACCTGAACAGGCGCTTTTAAAGATCGGATTCACCAAGGAGGAAGCTGCTTCTGTCAAGGTAATGAAGGGGAAAGGGTGTTCCAATTGCAGCGATACAGGCTACAAGGGCCGGATAGCTCTTTACGAGGTTATGCCCCTTAAAGAGGAGATGAAAGACCTGGTGCTTGAAGGAGCCTCTGCAGGAGAACTTAAAAAAACGGCTATACGACTCGGAATGACCACATTACGACGTGCCGGACTCAATAAAGTCAAGGAGGGTGTAACTTCGATTGAAGAGGTAATGAGGGTTACGTTCGGAGACTAAAAATATGGCAACTTTATACGATATGTTGAAAACCATGATTGAAAGGGGGGCGTCCGATCTTCACATCACAACCGGAAGTGCACCCAGGCTTAGAGTCGATGGATGGCTTATGCCTCTTGACTACCCACCACTTACCCCGAATGAAACCAAGGCCTTGTGTTACAGTATTTTGACCGATGTGCAGAAACATAAGTTCGAGGAGTCCAGCGAGCTGGATCTTTCTTTCGGTGTTAAGGGTCTCAGCAGGTTCAGGGCGAACATATTTATGCAGAGAGGCGCTGTTGCCGGAGCTTTCAGAACAATTCCCTTCGAAATAAAATCCTTTGCAGAACTGGGCCTTGTAGACGTCGCCAAAGACCTCATCAAGAAACCCAAGGGACTTGTCCTGGTGACAGGCGCAACGGGCAGTGGAAAATCCACCACCCTGGCCGCGATGATTGACGAAATCAACAAAGACCGCCAAGAGCATATTATTACGGTTGAAGATCCGATCGAATTTCTGCATCCGCACAAACAGTGCCTGATAAACCAGCGGGAGGTGAATGCAGATACAAGCTCGTTCAAGAGCGCCTTGAGGTATATACTCAGGCAAGACCCCGACGTAGTGCTGGTAGGAGAAATGCGTGATCTGGAAACAATTGAGGCAGCCTTAACCATAGCTGAGACAGGGCACTTGACCTTTGCGACACTTCATACCAACTCTGCGATTCAGGCAATAAACAGAGTAATAGACGTATTTCCACCATTTCAACAAGAACAGGTACGGGTTCAGCTTTCTTTTGTTTTGGAGGCTGTTATGTCTCAACAGTTAATTCCCAGAAGAAACGGACAGGGACGTGTTCTCTGCCAGGAGGTTCTAATACCGAATGCCGCAATAAGGAACTTGATCAGGGAAGATAAAATCCACCAGATCTATGGAATGATGCAGGCCGGCCAAGGACGATCCGGAATGCAGACTATGAACCAGGCACTGTTCGATCTCTACACAAAAGGTGTAATTTCACACGAAAACGCTATGGGACGCTCCTCTGCTCCGGATGAACTTGCAGCTATGATCAGCCGTTCCGAACCAACATCCGGGGCAACGCGGAAAGCAGGTTCCCAGTTAGGTAGGTAGAACCGGAATTTAATAATATTCGAATATAGCCATAACTATCATTTTATGTCCACTGATACTACAATATTTTTTCTAAAACCTGGATTGAACGTTTTGCCGCGGAGATGTATGCTATTTCTTGATGCAAAAAGTTTTTTAAAAAAGCGCAGACATCTCTGCAAAACCTGCTATTAAGAGGATTTTTATTTATTGATTCATTAGGATTTATACGTAATGAGGTTGGTACAGATCAGACAAAAAAACGTTCAACTTGAGCTAAGAGACTAATCCTGGAGGCTTTTATTAATGGCAACGGTCTATAAGTGGTCGGGCAAAACATTAAGAGGAACAAAACAAGCCGGAGAGATAACCGCCGACAATAAGGAAGCCGTTGCGGCCATCCTTAGAAAACAGAGAATAACTCCTACCAAGATCACCCCTAAGCAGACCCAGCTCTTCGGAGGATCTTTATTTTCAGGCAGTGTCAGCGCAAAAGATCTTGTAGTTTTTACCCGGCAGTTCGCCACGATGATAGATGCAGGGCTGCCTCTTGTTCAGGCACTTGATATTCTTTCACAACAAACAGAGAGCAAGGGGCTGGCAACGATCATAGGAGACGTTAAAAATGATGTTGAAGGCGGTGCCACATATGCAGACGCGCTGAAAAAACATCCCAAAGTATTTGACGGTCTTTATGTCAACATGGTGGCGGCAGGTGAAACAGGCGGTATTCTTGACACCATCTTAAACCGCCTGGCCGGATATATTGAAAAATCCATGAAACTTAAGAAAAAAGTGAAGGGAGCCATGATGTATCCGGCGGTGATAACAACAGTGGCGGTTGCTGTTATTGCGGTCATCATGATTTTTGTGATTCCCATCTTCAGTCAGATGTTTTCCTCGATGGGCGGAACACTTCCGCTCCCAACCCGGTTTGTTATGGCAACAAGCTCTTTTCTAAGCGGACGAGGAGGAGCGTTTCTCTTTGTAGGTATTATTGCTGTAATTGTCGGTATCGTCCAGGCCCGCAAGACCGAAAAGGGAAGTCATGTATTCGACAGCCTGGTACTTAAACTGCCGATATTTGGGCTGCTTATCAAAAAGGTGGCTGTAGCAAAGTTCACACGTACCTTGGGAACGCTTATAAGCAGCGGCGTACCTATTTTGGAAGGCCTTGATATCTGTGCTAAAACATCAGGAAACAAGGTTATTGAATATGCTGTTGGAGATGTTCGAAAAGCTGTTTCTGAAGGAAAAACAATCTCTGAGCCACTCATGAAAACAGGAGTTTTCCCCCCCATGGTGAACCAGATGATATCAGTCGGCGAGGCGACCGGAGCTTTAGACGCCATGCTCTCTAAAATAGCCGACTTCTATGACGACGAAGTGGACAATACCGTGAATAATCTGACATCACTAATGGAACCTATGATGATGGTCTTCCTTGGCGGCGCTGTCGGGTTCATCGTGGTAGCCATGTACCTGCCGATCTTCAAGATGATCACACTTATTTGATTAGTTTCGCCCTTATGCCGACGGGGCAACTGGAGTCCAAGCTTAAGGCTCTGATTTTCTACAGGGCCTTGTTTATAACCCTACTGTTAGGGTCTTCTGTCTTTTTCGAGGATGTTTCCGCGCGTATCCCGTACCCGGAGGCTCTCTCCGCCTTCATTGTTGCCCTGTACGGATTAACAATTGTATATAGTCTTTTATTCAATAAGCTGAAAAACAGCACAGGATTTGCCTACGCACAACTTATTGGAGATATTGTCGCCGAAGCGGTTCTTGTTTATTTAAGCGGCGGAATCGAAAGCTGGTTCTCTTTCACGTTCCTCTTAACCATACTTTCTGCAAGCATAATACTGCACGGCAAAGCAGGATACTTTATATCTTCTCTTGCAACTATACTTTACGGCACTCTACTGGTCCTGCAATCAAACAGAATTATTCTAAACAGTCCGGAAATTTTTTCAGCCTCCGATTATCTATACAATATTTTCGTTCATATGCTGGCGTTTTACAGCATGGGTTTTCTTTCCTCTCAACTTGCGGACCGCTTAAGAAAAGTCACCGAAAATCTGGAAAAAACAGGGCTGGATCTCTCCGACCTGAAAGCCTTCAGCCGTGACGTAATAGAGTTCATCCCTGTCGGTCTAATAACAGCCGACACTGAAGGCAATGCATTGACCGCTAATTCAGCAGCAAAAAAAATTCTTGGGCAGCCGGCTAATGGGATTGAAGGAAAAATCCTTACCGACTTATTTCCTTTTATCTCTCTTGAACATGGTTATGATGAAAGAATTGAAGGGGAAATTAAGGATAACGGCACCGTCAGGGTAATAGGTCTGACTATTTCACCGCTTAAAAACCGGACAGGCAAAGCTGTGGGTAAAATAGTGATATTCCGTGATCTGACAAAAATAAGGGCTATGGAAATAGAGATGCAAAAGCGTAAGCAGCTGGCCGCCGTAGGAGAACTTTCGGCCTGGATAGCACACGAGCTCCGCAATCCTCTTGCCTCGCTTAAAAGTTCCATTGAGATGCTTCGCGAGGAAAAAGAGCCCAGCAGGTACTCCTTTCAACTTATGGATATTGCTGTCAAGGAGATGGACCGGCTAAATGCAATCATCACGGATTTTCTCATATACGCCAGGCCAAAACCGCTAAAGAAGCAGACTTTTGATCTGGCAGAAGTGCTTCGGGAACTATCTATAGTGTTCAGCTACAGAAAAGATATTCGCATTATTAACTCAATCCGTGATAAATTGACAATTACCGGCGATCCGGATCAATTGAAGCAGGTTTTTCTAAACCTGCTGCTTAACGCTGTAGAAGCCATGCCCGGTGGCGGAGAAATATATCTTGAAGCAGAAAATCATAGAGACGGCCTTGAAATTCGTATAAGAGATTCCGGCATGGGAATATCTGTTGAAAATATTGATAAAGTTTTCTATCCCTACTTTTCGACCAAGAATGAAGGGACAGGGCTTGGACTGGCTATTGCCTACAGGATCATAGAAAAACACCAGGGCTCACTTCAAGCCGAGTCACCGCCGGAGGGAGGGGCTGTTTTTACAGTAACATTACCAACAACATTACCAACGATCAAAAATGCGTAAAAAAATACTTATAGTTGACGATGAACAGAGCATGCGGGAGGTGCTCGCGATTCTCCTGGAGAAGGAGGGTCATGAAGTTACCTCATGTGAGGGCGGAGTGGCGGCTCTTAAAGCTTTGCAAAAAGCCGTCTTTGACATGGTGATTACAGATCTCAAGATGCCTGATGTAGGAGGCATTGAGGTTCTAAGGAGCGCAAAAAGTGTAAATCCTGATACAGTCGTGCTGGTTATTACCGCCTTCGGAACCGCCGAATCCGCAGTGGAAGCTATGAAGTTGGGAGCCTATGACTATATAAACAAGCCCTTTAAAGTCGACGATGTCCGGTGTATCGTTAAAGAAGCCCTAAGCAGCACTGACCAGTACCAGAATAAACTTAGTGCGGAGTTATCAGCACATGAAAAGCCGGCTTTACAAAAAATTATCGGCCAAAGCCCTGCAATGCGGGAAGTTCTCGAATTACTGCCCAAAATAGCTGTGAGCGAACCCAATGTCATGATCACAGGCGAATCCGGCACCGGGAAAGAGCTTGTGGCAAAAGCGGTTCACCAGCTAAGCCCGCGTAGCTCAGCTCCTTTTGTGACGGTCAACTGCGGAGCCATTCCAGAAAACCTACTGGAATCAGAGCTTTTTGGACATATAAAAGGCGCTTTTACAAACGCCGTAGCCAACAAAAAAGGACTTTTCGAGATTGCCGGCAGAGGTACTCTTTTTCTTGATGAAATAGGCGACCTGCCTTTACCTCTTCAGGTAAAATTGCTTCGTGTGCTTGAGGACGGAGCTTTCCGCCGAGTGGGTGACACAGAAGTTATCCGGGTGGATGTGCGCATTGTCTCAGCCACAAACAAAGACCTGAAAGAGGCGTTGAAAGAAGGGACCTTCCGTGAAGACCTTTATTACCGGCTTAACGTTCTGCCGCTTAAGTTGCCGCCGCTTAGAAACCGGGGAGACGATGTAGCTGTCCTAATTCGGCATTTTCTCGGCAAATTTAAACCTGCCAAGAAAATTTCGGCCGAAGCTATGGAGATTCTGAGCCGCTATCCGTGGTACGGCAATGTGCGCGAGCTTGAAAACACAATGGAACGTCTCATAGTTCTAAGCAGCGGAGATACAATTACAGAAGAACATATTCCAGACGAAATCAGAATGCCGGATTCTTTACCGCTTCCACAAGACATACCGGCAGAAGGTGTCAACCTGGATGGTATAATTGAGGACATTGAAAAGCGCTACCTGACCAAAGCGCTTGAAAAGACAAAGGGAGTCAAGACAGATGCCGCCAGGCTTCTTAACCTCTCATTTCGCTCATTTCGGCACCGCTTATCGAAGTATGATCTTGGAGAAAAGGACTAAATACCGGCTGCGATAGCAGTTGGACCTCATCGGAAATCCAGATCCTGCTTCCGCATACGTTTATGAACTTCGCCTCCGGATTGCGAAACAGCATGATATGAGCATCAGTCAGATTCTGCTGATTTGTATACGTATCTCCAAGGATACGCCTTTCTTCCTCATGAATTGCCTCTTCCAAAAGTTCGACTGCTTCCGAAGGTTTACGGTTCCTGAAATATCTTTCAAGAAGCGGGTAGCCTGATTCGGCTAAAGACTTCGCATGCCTCCGCAACAACAACTTGATGGCTTTTGATGATGCCGAATGAAACGCCCCTGCGCGTATACACACGTGCCTGCCGGCCCCTGTTGACTCTTCCACCCAGTTTTCTATCCGTTCCTTGGCATGGCCCATAGCGCCGTAGTTTATGCGCTGATGTTCAAAATTATAGAAGGTGGAGTAACCCACCAGAACGCCTATGGAGAATTTTTCATCAAGGCTGATCAACGGATCAAATGAAACCCTGCATGCAGCGATAATCTGGTCCTTGGTGGACATCTCTATGGGAAAGCCGACCTCTCCCAGCGCTGTGGCGAAAAAAACATAGTCAAATTCCGCCCCTGCCGAGTCAGCTATCCGGTCTAAAACGCTGTTATCCGTTATATCTCCAAATACAACCCTGTCAACTCCTTCAATCTTTATATCCTCATACTTTCGGCCGTACCATACCGCAGTAATATCAGTCTCTGCCCCAAAGTGCCTACAAGCGGCATTAATAGCTGCTGTTCCTGCAACACCCGTGCCGCCTATGACCAGAATTTTTTTCATAATTATATTAAATTATTAAGGTTTTTGTTTATAGAGGAGCCACCTAAAGTTAAAATAAACTATACTGGTGGAGCTGATCGGGATCGAACCGACGACCTCTTGAATGCCATTCAAGCGCTCTCCCAACTGAGCTACAGCCCCATCTAAAATACTGCTCAATATATCATCGGCAGAGAATCAAAGTCAAGATTTTTTCAGTTTTTTTAAAAGTTTTTTAAAAGTTTTCTTTTAAAAAAATCGAAAGATCCAGCAGCATTGTCCTGAAAATATCAAAACGTAAAAAAGGTCTTTGCCGGTGCCTGCTTGAATACGGTATACTTTTTGAATCATGATCGAACCATTCAGCACAACCGGAATCGGAAGTCTGCCTCACACCGTCCCTGCCGATGCGTGCAGGCTTATACTGGAATCTGTTGACATACCCTTCTGGCCCCAGCTGCCCCGCCTGGGAATTCAGGAACTTATGATTCCCCAGTACATCGAGGGCTTTCCTCTAGCTTTGGTTGAGGATGAGAACGTTTGGGCTGTTGACGGCAGCCAAGACGACGTATTTGCTTTCTACAGCGCCATGGAGTCAGATAAGGGTTTTCCGATAAGCCGTCAATATGCTAAAGGTCTTTACGCCTTCCTGGATGAACTGCGTAACCGTCCCCGGCTGCCGATAATTAAAGGACATATCACCGGACCGCTTACTTTTGCGTTAGGACTTACAGATCGTGAAAAAAAACCTCTCTACTTTGACGAAGAAAAAAGAGAGCTTGCCCTTGAACTCTTAAAAGGAAAAGCCAGGTGGCAGATTCAACTCCTTAAAAAGCTTGCCGCAGATGTAATTATTTTTATAGATGAGCCTATCCTCTCTGCGCTTGGCACATCCAGCTATGTGGGTGTTGCCGAAGAAGAGGCTGCGCGGCTTCTCAAGGATACCGTCGAGGCCATACGGACGGCTGGAGGCATATCAGGCATTCACTGCTGCAGCAGGGCTGACTGGCCGCTTATTGTGGCATCAGGAGTTGATATCCTTAACTTCGATGCATATTTTTACGCTGAATCACTACGCATATTTCCGGAAGAGGTAAAGATGTTTCTAAACAATGGAGGTACGATTGCCTGGGGAGTAGTACCGACAACCGAAGAGATACGTAAAACCAGCCTGGAAACCATAGCAAACAAGCTCCGGCAAGGCCTGAAAGTTCTGACAGACATAGGCGTGGACAGACAAAAGGCCCAGAGTCAAAGCATTATTACACCCTCATGCGGAACCGGCTCTCTTGAGGTAAAAGAAGCGGAAAAAGTCTTCTATTTCCTTAAAAACCTTAAAAGTAATCTCCAAAACCTTTTATAGTAATTAAGTGAATCAAAAAACCCGGTGTAAAAAATATGAGTGTCATAAAAACATGACTGATCAAAAACGCGGGAAGCTCATTGTACTGGAAGGCGTTGAGGGCGCTGGAAAAACAACACAGATACCGCTGCTCGAAAATTTTCTGAAATCAAATAAAATCCCTGTTGTGACAACACTCGAGCCTGGAGGGACCGCTGTAGGGCGGCGTATACGCGAAGTTCTGCTTGATCCGTCTTTGCCGTCTATGGCGGCACTTACAGAACTGCTTCTCTACAATGCGGCCAGGGCCCAGCACGTGGAAGAGGTGATAAAACCCGCCCTTGATGCAGGCACCTATGTACTATGCGACAGGTTTTCCGACTCCACTCTTGCCTATCAGGGATATGGACGGGGGCTTGATCAAAAAGTCATAAACCGCCTTGACGAAATTGCCACCGGAGGACTTATACCGGACCTCACAATTATCCTTGATCTTCCGATAAATGTGGGACTCGGCAGAAATGCCGGCGCAGGAAAGATTGATAGGATGGAACTCGAGTCTATGGAGTTTCACGAAAGAGTCAAAAACGGATTTCATGAAATAGCCTTCCGAAAACCACATGCAGTGCTTGTAAGCGCAGAGGGATCGCCGGAAGATGTTCAAAAAAGGCTGCAAAAAACTATCCAGGAGCAGTTGCACTTATGCCTTTAAATTCGCTTATCGGACAGGATGATACAATCGGTCTTCTCCGCGGCATCCTCAAAACAGGAGTCATTGCGCACTGTTATCTGTTTTCGGGCGAGGACGGCGTAGGAAAAACACTTGCAGCCCACGAATTTGCAAAAGCCCTCATCTGCCGGGAAACAGAAGCCGACTCCTGCGGGGTGTGTTCAGCATGCCGCAGGATAGACTCCGGCACTCATCCGGATGTCCAGGTAATAGGTGGAGACGACAGGCAGATCAAGATCGACCAGGTCCGGTTGATCGAGACATGCTTATCCAGAAAATCTTTTGAGGGAGGGCTTAAAGTTGTTGTTGTAAAGGACGCAGATACAATGAATCCGGCAGCGGCAAATGCATTTCTGAAAACTCTTGAAGAGCCGCCCGACAGCAGTATTTTAATCCTGGTGTCTTCCAGGTCGGACCTTCTGCCCGAAACAATACGCTCCCGCACCCAGAAGATCCTGTTTTATCCCCTGCCCAAAACAGAAATTGAAAAAGTTCTGAGTGCGCAATCAGTGCCTGACGCCGAACTTCGTGCCGTGCTGTCCGGGGGAAGATTGAGCAAGGCTCTTGATCCAAATCTCTGCCGGGACAGGGATGAGTTTCTAAAGGGTTTTGATATGGCGCTCAGAGGCACGGCTGATGCCGATCAGCTCTGGAAAGACCGGCAGGATATTGACGAATGGTTTGACCATGCCATAGCCTGGATCCGGGATCTCATGGTTTATAAATCATCTAAAAATCCTTCTCTTCTTGTTAATGCCGATCAGGAGGCAAGGGTAAAGAACGCTGTCAAAGATACCACACTCAAAGCACTATCAAAACTCTTATCCGAGTTGTTCAGGCTAAGACAATTACTACGGTTTAATCTCAACAAGCATCTTACATTTCAGCACATACTTATGCAGCTAAAAAGTGTTTTGAGGTAGAATAATTATGTAAAACGCGGAATGTAGGTAATACTGTTACCAAAAATAAATTAATTAACCGAATTAACCTAAGAAATGACCAAGATCGTAAATGCCAGGCTGAAAGCCAGTGGGAAACGACAAACATTCGAGACAGATACACTTGATATAAAGTACGGTGATAAAATCGTTGTTCACCTGGAATCCGGAGTTGATATCGCCACGGTAGTAAGCGCCACAGCCAAAAACGAAGAGTCTTGCAAAAAAAGCCTTAAACAGGTTCTGCGCATCGCAACTGACGAGGATGTTAAGAACGACAAAGACAATATACGCCTTGAGGAAGAAGGACGTATTTTCTGTCAGAAAAAGATAGAAGAAAGCGGCCTGCCTATGCGGCTTGTGGGAACAAAAATAACCCTGGATAAAAAGAAGTTCGTTTTTTATTTCACTGCAGAAAAAAGGGTTGATTTCAGGGAACTGGTAAAGGAACTGGCCTCAAAATTCAGAACAAGGATAGAACTTAGACAGATCGGAATACGTGATGAAGCCAAGTTTCTTGGAGGAGTCGGCAGTTGCGGAAGAGAGGTTTGCTGCAAGCTCTTTCTTACACGTTTCGCGCCCATCTCTATTCGCATGGCGAAAAAACAGGATATAACCTTGAATCCCTCCAAACTCTCTGGACTCTGCGGCCGCCTTATGTGTTGCCTAAGCTACGAACACACCAAGGAGAAGAAGGCTTGCGGCAAAGGCAAGCCGGCCGGCCGGGCTCCGAAGGTGGATACGCTGAAAAATAAAAAAACAGATAAAGAAATACCGGCAACGTATGCTCAGGCAACGGAAGAAACAAGCGCCGGCAGACCTGTCAAAAAGGCCGGAACAAATATGGAAAAACCTGAAAGCACGGAAGCGCCCTCCGGGAAATCAGTTCAAAAAAAGGCCAGGAAAGCGCCCAGAAGACGGCGTCGCTCTGCCAGAAAAAAGAGTTAAGAAGTAGTGTCAGTATCTAATCCCAGGAGAAATAACTTAACTGATGAGCGGTAAATTTTATGTTACTACGCCGATTTACTATGTAAACGATATACCTCACATAGGCCATGCCTACACGACTGTGGCGGCCGATATACTGGCCCGTTACAACCGCCTGTGCGGAGACGATGTATTTTTCCTTACCGGCACGGATGAACACGGACAGAAGGTGGAAGAAGCCGCCGGAAACCGCGGAATATCCCCCAAGAAGCACGCGGACCTTATGGTCGAAAACTTCAGTGCACTATGGAAAAAACTCCTCATAACCAACGACGCCTTTATTCGCACCACTGACGAGGCTCATGTTCGTACAGTACAGGGTATTTTGCAGATGCTCTGGGACCGTGGAGAAATAGAAAGGCGGCCATGGAAGGGGTGGTACTGCACTCCTGATGAACGATTCTGGACCGAAACAGACCTGGTAGAGGGCAACTGTCCTGACTGCGGTCGTGCCGTGGAACTTATCGAGGAAGAGAATTATTTCTTCCTCATGTCGAAGTATCAAGATCGTCTGATGAATTATATAAAGACGAACCCCGAATATATTCTGCCGGAGTTCCGAAGAAACGAAGTTATGGGTTTTCTTAAAAGCCAAACCCTGGGCGATCTATGCATCTCCAGGCCGAAACTACGTCTTTCCTGGGGTGTTCCTATTCCCTTCGACGAAAAATTTGTAACTTATGTATGGTTTGACGCGCTTTTGAACTATTTTTCGGCCACAAGATACCTGGCTCCGAAAAGCGGCCATGGACATCCGGAAAAAGAGGCGGCCAAAGCCTACTACAATAGCAAAGGCGAGTTCTGGTGGCCCCCTGACTGCCACATAGTTGGTAAAGACATTCTTACAACCCATGCCGTGTATTGGTCCACAATGCTTATGGCCATGAACCTACCACTTCCAAAATGCCTGTTCGCCCATGGATGGTGGACAGTGGAAGGCAAAAAGATGTCGAAAAGCAGAGGTAATGTGGTTAGTCCCAACGAGATGGTGGAGAGATTCGGAGCTGACGCCCTGCGGTATTTCCTGTTTCGAGAAGTGCCTTTCGGCTTAGATGGAAATTTCTCAATAAGCGCCCTTGCAGGCAGGATTAACAACGATCTGGCTAACGACCTCGGCAACCTGGCAAGCAGGGCACTCAATATGATTGTGCGTTACCGAAACGCAACAGTTCCATCTCCAGGCCCTGAAGGTAAGAAGGAGTCAGACCTGAAAGCTATGGCAGAATCGATTCCAGACCTGGTAAAAAATGATCTTGGAAAACTCCGGTTCAATAACGCTCTGGAAAACATATGGAAGTTGGTTTCGCTTGCAAACAAGTACATCGAAGATACGGCCCCTTGGAAGCTTGCTAAGAACCCGGGGGATACAGAGCGCCTAAATACAGTGCTTTACAGCGTTGCAGAATCATTGCGGCTCCTGTGCATCAACCTGGCACCGTTTATGCCGGAAAGCATGCAGAATCTTTGGACCCGCCTGGGACAAGAAGGCGAACTTAGCCAAATAAACCTGGATGATCAGAGCAAATGGGGCATATTACGCCCCGGTACCGTTGTAACAAAGGGGGAACCGTTATTTCCGAGGATTGATATGAAAACAAACAATTTAAATATTTCAAATAATTCAACTGCTTCAAAAGACAAGGAAGTTTCAAACAGAAAACAGGCAGAGTCTCACTTACCTGGAGATGACAGCAAGGCAGATAACCTTATAACCATAGCTGACTTTGCAAAAGTGGAATTAAAAACAGGCAAAATCCTGGCGGCTGAGAGTATTAAAAAATCCAAGAAACTACTACGGCTGGATGTCGATACCGGCGAAACTCGGCAGATAGTGGCGGGCATAGCAATGTCTTATTCTCCGGAAAAACTCCTGGGAAAGACTGTTATTGTGGTTACAAACCTTGCGCCTGCCAAGCTTTTCGGTATTGAGTCACAGGGGATGCTTCTGGCTGTACCCGGTAACGACGGCGGCCTGACACTGCTTACAACTGATAAAGACGCAGCCCCGGGCGCTAAAGTAGGTTAACTAAAAAGACGAAAAGTAAATTGGATACTTTTGCATATGAGCTTAATTTTCAACCTTAAGTTCAATAGCATTTTACTTACTTTAGTTAATGTGCGCCGAATTGAATAACACAACCGATTCCAAGTCTCAGGACATAGGTCTTCTAACAGAACTTGTTAAAGAACTTAACGTCTCACGTCGTAATGTAACATCCTACCCAAAAGACCATCCTTTAATAAAAAACTCGTTGACCAAGGCCATCAGCCTGCTAAACAGCATCCTGGATACGCGTGACCGGGTGACTTTCGGTGTGGTCAAGGACTCTCTTATGGTCTGGCAGACCTATCTGGATAATAAGAATCCGCTTTATCGTGATTTCGCAACAACCCTTTTCAACCGCGGTATAGCTGCCGTCACGCTTATCAGGGGCCTGAACGAAACTGAACTGCTGATGTTCAACGAACTTCTGAACATGGATCCTGATGAAATAGTCGAGAAGGGTGGAATTGAAAGCCTTGTAAACAGTATCGGACTCCTTCATATACAGGTAATAGCAGTCGACTACAGTCTGCTTGGAACTAATGAAGAACATCTTATCGATGGCTTCTCAGGCAGGCCTATTCCTCTCTGGGAAGGCTTTGTTTACGGCCTTATGCAGGGAAACCTCGATCCTGACGGCAAGCAGCTCTCCAGCACGTTCGAAATAGACCCGGAAACCCTTGCAAGGGTTTTAAACGAGATGCCTGAAGATTCTTTAACCGCCAAAACCGAAAGTTATGAGCAGACAATCACCTCATTCATGCAGAAACTAGGCGGAGAATCCATGGAGGGAGAATCCGAGTCCGAAAGTCATTCTGCCGCTCCGGCTGCTGACAATTTCTCTAGATTCGTAGGTAAACTAAAACCCGATTTAAAAAGGCAGTTTCTCTCCGGCATGCTTAAAACCATGGCGCCAAGACAAGAACTGGCCAAGAAAGTTATGCCAAAACTTCCATCAAAACTTGTAATGGAAGCCTTTGAGGAGGTCAACAAACAGGAAACATACATACCACCAACCACGCTGTCTGTGCTTAAGAAGCTTGCAAATATTGCAACAGACCCAAGTGCCGGATCGCCAACCGTTGCAGCGGAACGAAAAGACAGTGAAAGCGACATGAAGGAAAAACTCCGTACGATTTTCAACGAAGATGCCGATTTTGCGTTTCTTCCAAAATCATATCAAGACACGCTGGACAGTATTGTGAAGACCGAGAAGATTTCGGCATCTGAGGAAGAGGAAATTATGGAGATTTCCAGAACAGTGGACAATCTTGCGGTTGAGCCCCAGGTTGCATGGATTATCTTCGAACTGATGAAATACAACCCAACCGAAGAAGAACTGGAGGTTCTAAAAAGAAACATCCAGGATCTATGCAAATACTTCCTGGAAACCGGAGATATATCAACATTAATCGGAATACATGATAAATATGCCGGCAACGGCAAAGAAAGCCTGCCCCCGGTTTGTGCTTCAGGTGATATATGTCAGTTTGGTCAAGCCGAATTTCTTGAAGAACTTCTTAACGGTCTCAGCTTTTGGGATAAAGAAAAACATCCTGAAATCAGCAGGCTTATCCGAAAAATAGGTGACCCTTTTATCAATCCGATGCTGGATATGCTGGCGGTGGAACCCTCAATCTCGATAAGGAGATTTCTTATCGATAGACTATCAGAGATGGGAACTGCGGTCCGGGATGCTATTATCCCAAGGTTAACGGATCAACGCTGGTATTTCGTCAGGAACCTCGTGCTTATACTCCGCAACATTGGAGACCCGAGCGTGCTGGAACACCTGCATAATAAAATAAATCACTCGCATCCCAAGGTACGGTTGGAAACGCTCAAAACAATGCTTTATCTTCAGGATCCGGAATCTGAAAGAATGTTGATCAATGACATGGAGAGCCGGGAGTCTGATGTACGTGTTAACGCAGTTCAACTTGCTTCGTACAGCAAAAGTAAGGCTATCTTCGATAAATTGAAAAGTGTTTTGAGTAAAAATCCTCTGATAGAGCTGGACCTCGACTTTAACTTTAAAAAGGCGGTGATTAATGCACTTGCGGATATAGGCAACCCTGAGATTATTCCAGTACTGGCACGTTTTATTGAGTCCAGAAGCCTATTCCACCCGGTACTTCACAATCGTTTAAAACCGGAGGTTGTGCGCAGCCTTGGACGTTACCCTGAAAATGACGCTGTTACACTTTTGGAGAAAATCGCAAGTTCGAAAAACGAAGAGCTGGCCAAGTTGGCCCGGGACACTATTCAGACAGCAAAAATTAGAGGCCGTTTGTGAGCAAACAATCCAGAAAAGCCGAACTGGAAACATTTATAGGCAAGTTAGTCAGCGCTGTGTCAAATGCCGCCCTGTATTCACCCGAACATGTTCAGGTAAAACGACTTATCTCAATCGCTTACTCATGCCTGGACGATGCTATGGACTCAACAGGCGAAATATCTCTTATGATTATTGATGACGAGTTGATAAGCGAAGGAAGCCCTGTCGGCAACAACATGTACCTGAACAGATTCGCTCAAATGCTTAAAAACCGCGGCATAGAAACCATAAGAATAATTACCGGGGTTACGCCGGAAGAACTGCTGATGCTGGTAAAATCTTTGTCCATGCAGCGCGACAGGCGACGGGAAGTGCGCTCTTCAGAACATATCCGCCTTGGAAGGGTCGAGGTAAGAGTAGCCGGCAAAGAAGATAACGGTTCCGCTTCCAAAGAGGCGGTGTCAGTGCCTAAATTAACGCTCTCCGATCTTTCAGTTCATGAGCAGACGAAATTGATGGAAATTTACGAGGGAGTGAAAAAGCATAACAAATTGAGTGTCGCAGGTATTTATGATGTTGTCTCGAATTTCATAGACGTTTTCAAGCAGGAAGCCGACCCTTTCATGGCCCTTTCCGACCTGCGCAATGCTGACGAGTACACATTCACCCACTCCACCAATGTCTGCATTCTGAACCTCTCTCAGGCCATGTCAATGGGCATTGAAGGACAACTGCTTCACGATATAGGCATTTCAGCCATGCTTCACGATATAGGCAAACTGTTTATTCCTGAGGAAATTCTGTCAAAAAAAGGCCAGCTGAGCAATTCTGAATGGGAACAGATGAAACTGCACCCGGTAAAAGGAGCACAACACCTGTTGGATACACCGGGAGTGCCGAGACTGGCTGTGGCTGTGGCCTTTGAACACCACATGCGCTTCAACTTTGAGGGGTACCCTAAGGTGCCTAAGGGATGGAAACAGAATATCTGCAGTCATATAACCGCAGTATCCGACTTCTTTGATGCCATGCGCTCCAGGCGTTCCTACCGTGATCCGATGGAGGCTGAAAAAATCGCCTCAATAATGCACAGCAGAGCCGGTCTCGACCTGAACCCGCTGCTGGTAAAAAACTTTTTCCGTCAGCTTGACAACGTCTCAACAAAACAAGAATAATTTCGAGCGCTTGACCTGTCGAGCCATGGATAAATATAATTTCATGTAATACTCTGGTTCAGGGTTCAAAGTTGACAACCTTATGCTCTTTAACAATCTTCAGAAACTGTAAAAATATTTAAGCCGAGATAGCTCAGTTGGTAGAGCAGCTGATTCGTAATCAGCAGGTCGTCGGTTCAACTCCGATTCTCGGCTCCACTTATCATTTCACAGGGTGCAGTTGTCAGGGTACAGTGTACAGGAATTCGGTAGACATTAAATGATCCACAGCTTTTTCTGCCCCCCTGACAACCGTCCCCTGTGAAATGTTTGTTACAGAAATATAAACGTGTTTATAATACCTATAAGCGCGCCCAGCAGTGCGCCAAAAAGGTTTATATACTTAAACTGCTCGCGCATAACTCCTTCTATCAGGCTTTCGACCTCCAGCAGCTCCAGATGGTTTACCTTGTTTTCAACAATGGCGCTTATATCTAAAGACTCAACGAGCCTTGGCACTTCTTTTCCAAGCAGGGACATAACCTGGTTATAAGCATAGCGCTCAAGACTCAGGACTATATCCGCAGGAAGCAGTCCTGAGAGTTTTCTAATTCGCTTCTTTTTTGTGATATTATGCAGCAGGCCTCTCACCGCCTGTTGTGTAAGACGTTCAAACTCATCCGTATAAACAAACGCCAGCACCTTGCTCTTAAGCTCATCCGTACCCGTCTCCACCGACTTTTTTGATAGAGTCAACCTCAGTACACTTCCGAGCTTTGCCCTGGCAACAGAATCCATACTCTGCCTTATGCCATCCATTATAAGACTGTGGAGCTTATCTCCCCGGAGCATCTCAAGGATATTTTGTTTAATGGCGTTACGGGCATAAGTCACTTTGCTATAGGGAAGCCGGCTTAGAAATTCTGCAAGCGGACGTTTTAAAAAAGAGTCAATGGTTTCTTCAAGAAACGCCGTTATTTTTCTCTGTGTCTCGGGTGATTTAAGCGCTTGCGACACCTCCGCTGCGCTGCCTTCCAAAAGTTCGTCAATCTTGGAGTTCAGCATATCATCAGTTAATTTGACGGATAGAATTCTTGCAAGAAAACCAAGATTTCCAAGAAGGCCCTTTACCCCGCTTTTAGCACGGTTTCGAAGTTTTTCCCTGAATGAAGGGTCGTGGACAAGTGATGAGTGTTTTTCCAGGAAACGTGGCAGTTCGGTCTCGATTTCCCTGAACAAGGCCTCTTTGACACCTGCAGGCAGAAGTTCCTCTATCGTTCCACCTGAGGCAAGAAAAGACTCCACCTTATCATCCACAAGTTTACTAACTGCCTGGGACAGCCGCTTGCTATTCTGGACGGACAGAATTCTCTCGTCTGCTATCTCCAGCGCTCTTTTGATGCTTTCCGGTCCCAGCAGTTCCTCGACCGTCTGTTTTAAAGCAGAGTCGATTTGCTTGTCCATCGCCCGGTTAAGCTCGTTCTGGAAAGATTCAGACCGTACGTAGAGCATTACGGCATCAACCGCAGCATTTTCCAGGTGTACCAGCAAGGTGTCCCAAAAACCCCTGAAATCTTCGGGCAATATCGACTCCAAGTTTTTAAATTCCCTGTTCAGCATGCCGGCCAGGGTATCTTCTACAGTGATACGCATACTGCTTCGGAACGCCTCGTTTTCGATAATTCCAGCGATATCTTCCCTGGTCAACAGGTGCTGCCCAACCATTCGTCCCATGTTTTTTGCAAGGTCTCTTCTTTTAGCCGGAATAACGCCGGGAGTCATAGGTATTCTTACACCGAAAACACGCCACGCATTCAACGGGCGGAAAAGCATTCGAATGGCGAGATAGTTTGTGAGGTACCCAATGGCCGCCCCGCTAAGGGGCGGTACCAGGTAAATTAGGGAACCATCCATGGGTTAAAGTGACAAAATAACTAAGAACCAGAAACTAAGAAATTAAGCAGAGATAGAAACTAAGTATGAAATCAGAATTCCACGCCGATCTCCGCAAAAGGACCGCCGAACTTCAGATCGGCTTTGACATCATCAACGTCTATATTAATTGTCTCCTGGCGCCAGCCTACGGCTATAAAGGGTTTTAAAAGAGGAACTCCCAAAGGCTTTACTTTGACTCTACCGGTAAAGTCATAGTAAGAGTTGTCGTTATAGGCAATGCCTCTGCCCTCGACTTCCAGGGATACAAACTTTATCGGGTTTACCTGTGCACCAATGTATATCATCGGAACAGGGATGGTCATGCTGGTAGAATCGGTTGCGGCAGTCCCTAAGGTGTTTTGGCCTGTTACCTCTGCACTAAAGTCTAAAATCCTGGCGTTAATGCCTAGTTCAACATTTAGCTTCCCTAGGGTGGCCGTTTTAAGAAAAGGAATACCGTAGTACAAAGCGATGTCGTAGTGGTCGAGGGTTATCTTCGAGTCGAACTGAGCACTGCCGCTGAAGGTCTCGTCGCCAAATGTGAAAGAGCTATCTTTGCTTCCTTTTCCCTCAAACGCCATTGGCGTTGCAACCAGGTAGATATTAGGGATAATAAGAGGCATATCCACCTTCACTCTTCCAAACACTCGGGTTTCCCTGTCGTAGTTGAAATCTCCTTCAAGATCAAGGGTATCGGCTGCATTGTAACCTAAACTACCGCTTGGACCTTGTCCCCATCCGCCAATCGCCACCTCGGCCCCAATAGCATATGCTGATACCGGAGCAGTTAATAAAAAAAGCACTCCAACGACGTATGTAATCAATCTCATAACAATTCTCCTTTTGCCTCCGTCAGGGCCGGGGGTCTGGTAGGATTTATTACTACTCTTTGGCTCTTTCAACGTACTGGCCTGTTCGGGTATCTATCTTAAGGCGCTCTCCTTGTTCGATAAAAAGCGGCACTGTTACGGTGTAACCTGTTGAAAGGGTGACAGGTTTTGTAGCACCGGTTGCGGTGTCTCCACGAACCCCGGGTTCGCATTGCGTTATCTCGAGCACAACAAAGTTCGGAACCTCAACAGTGATAGGCAGGTTATTATGAAAAAGAACCGTGCATAAAAGGCCTTCGGAAAGGTATTTCCAGGCATCTCCCAAGTTATCCTTATCAATAACCACCTGTTCATACGTCTCACTGTTCATGAAGTGGTATTCATCACCCTGGTTGTAGAGAAACTGCATTTCCTGCTCGACCACATCGGCCTTTTTAATCTTCTCGCCGGATTTGTATGTGCGATCCACCACCCTGCCGTTAATCAGGTTTTTCAGGCGGACTCTACAAAATGCCTGGCCTTTTCCCGGCTTTACGAACTGCGAATCCACCATTAAATAGGGGTCGTTGTCCAACTCGACTTTCAGGCCCTTTCTAAATTCATTGGTATTGTACATGGTTTATTATCCTTGGTAAGCTTTTGATGCCGATGAGCTTGGCAAAGTACGTTCTATACAATCAAAATCAGGTATCTGATGTCAAGAATAGTTCAAGAATAATTGGAACCATAGGAGATCTTTAATGAAAAAATATAAGCTTCTTACAACGTTTGCCGTTATTTTATTTTCTGTTTCGGCGGTAAACTCGCATGCCGGTGAAATCCTGAACTCTGTAAAAAAGAAGGGCTTTATCCAGTGTGGGGTAAGCACCGGTCTGCCCGGTTTTTCTAACGCTGATGACAAGGGGGTATGGAAAGGTCTGGATGTGGATATCTGCCGTGCGGTTGCAGCGGCTGTGCTTGGAGATGCCGGCAAGGTAAGGTTTACTCCCCTGACATCCAAAGAGCGCTTTACTGCGCTGCAATCCGGTGAGGTGGATATTTTATCCCGTAATACCACGTGGACACTTACCAGGGATACAGCCCTGGGGTTGAATTTTACAGGAGTGAGCTATTTTGACGGCCAGGGATTCATGGTAAAGAAAAATCTCGGTGTAAAGAGCGCCAGGGAACTGGACGGCGCGGCTGTCTGTTTGAATGCCGGCACCACAACCGAGCTGAACCTGGGAGACTATTTCCGTGCTAATAAGATGACATACACACCGGTGGTATTTGATAAGCCGGAAGAGACTGTCAGGGCATTTGAAACCGGACGCTGCGATGTCTTCACCGCTGATCAGTCACAGCTCTACGCTTTACGCATACAACTGGGCAATCCGGATTCCGCAATCGTACTGCCTGAAGTCGTCTCCAAGGAACCGCTCGGCCCGGTGGTGCGCCAGGGCGATGACGAGTGGTTTGATATCGTCAAGTGGACTTTATTTGCCCTGATTAATGCAGAAGAGCTGGGGATTAATTCAGGCAACGTAAGCGGCTTGAAGATCAAGAGTGCCAACCCGACTGTCCGGCGGCTTCTTGGTGCGGAGGGAAACAAGGGTAAAGACTTGGGTTTGCCGAATGATTGGGCTTACAATATTATCAAGCAGCTCGGCAATTATGAAGAAGTGTTTGAACGAAATGTTGGAATGCGAACTCCTCTTAAAATTTCTCGTGGGTTGAACCGGCTATGGAACAAAGGCGGCATCATGTACGCGCCTCCAATCAGATGAGTATATGGAATAAAAAACATGTACGGGCCATGGTTTTTCAGGCGCTCGTGCTTGCCGCTGTAGCAGCGCTGGGGATTTATCTATTAAACAATACACTGCACAACCTGAAAGCCAGGGGCATTGCCACCGGCTTTGGCTTTCTGTCTTCCGAGGCCGGGTTCGGTATCATTCAGCACCTTATTGATTATGACGAATCCTCCAGTTTCGGCCGGGTATTTATTGTGGGCCTTCTTAACACCCTGCTGGTTGCAGGCCTGGGGATCGTACTTGCAACAATTCTTGGGTTTGTAATCGGCATAGGCCGATTGTCCAAAAACTGGTTGGTATCACGACTGGCCGCGGCTTACATCGAGATCTTTCGGAACATCCCTCTGCTTCTGCAGATTTTCTTCTGGTATTTCGCTGTGCTTAGATCTCTGCCTCCGCCCCGCCGGAGTTTTTCTCTATGGGACAGTATATTTCTGAACATCCGCGGACTTTATCTGCCCTCTCCGGTTTTTGAAGAAGGTTTTTTTTGGCTGGTTTCAGTAACTTTGGCAACGACGATCGGCCTTTATCTCTGGATGCGTAAATACAGGGGAAAAACAGGTAAGAATTTTCTTAACGGCTTCTTTAGAAACATTTACGTTCCACCCGCCTTATTAATAGTAGCCCCCATGCTTATCTTTATTGCACTGGGCTTTCCCGTCTCCCTGGAAATACCACGCCTGAAGGGGTTTAATTTCGTCGGAGGTATCGCGGTTATCCCCGAGCTGGCCGCCCTGTTGATCGCTCTTACCATCTATACCGCAGCGTTTATCGCAGAAATAGTGCGCGCCGGCATTGAAGCGGTCGGTCCGGGGCAGACCGAGGCAGCCTATGCCCTGGGTTTGCGGCCCGGTATTACATTACGTCTTGTCGTTATTCCACAGGCCATGCGAGTGATTATTCCACCGCTGACCAGTCAATACCTGAACCTGACAAAAAACTCCTCCCTGGCCACGGCAATCGGCTATCCTGATTTGGTGTCGGTCTTTGCCGGCACCACCCTGAACCAAACAGGCCAGGCCGTTGAGG
>Ga0256830_1000330_pt1 | contig 40489 bp, 32 predicted proteins | sample 128326metaG_FD_190537 | JGI IMG/M metagenome (GOLD analysis project Ga0256830, IMG submission 190537) | Hydrothermal vent microbial communities from Lau Basin, Pacific Ocean - 128-326 | ecosystem: Environmental > Aquatic > Marine > Hydrothermal vents | place: Pacific Ocean: Lau Basin | collected...
CACCGGCACCCCCTCAGGCGAACTTCGACGGACCGCCTACGGAGAGCTGCCGTTCCCTATCCGTTCAATCCGTTCTCAAATCCGCTGACAGCTATCCGTTCTTAAGCGGATTGCTGTCAACGGATTCAGGGAGCGGATGGAACGGAACGGTCATCCCCCATCCGCTCAATCCGTTCTCAAATCCGCTGACAGCTATCCGTTCTCAAGCGGATTGAACGGAGCGGAGTGCTCCCAGACTCTAGGCGCGGAGGTACGGAGGCGCGGAGGGCTTCTGGAGCGCCGGCCCTTCTCAGTGCCCTCACCCCCCTCAGCGGCCTCAGTGATTCTGGGGCCTCGGCGCCTTCCCACCCCCCGCACTTCAAGCCGGGGCCTTTTCCTACCACGTGCCCCGATGAAGGTACTCCGTCAACCGCCGGCCGGCCGCTACCTCCTCCGCCCTGTCCGGCAGCGGCCACTTCAGCGCCTCGTAGAGGGCGAACCGGTAGAGATCGAAGGCGGAGCGGATCAGTTCCCCGTAGATCAGCGCCGCTGTGACCATCCCCCGGTAGGCGAGCAGGGCCACGACCACCCCGACAGGGATGGCCCACCACGCCCACACCGCCCAGACGACGAAGAGCAACCCCCAGGCAAAGAGCCGGGTCGCTTCGTCCAGCCGCCCCCGGGCGCCGCCGATCTCCTCCCGCACCTCCTTGGGCAGCAAGAACCACAGCCGGGGCCAGCAGACCCCCGCCGCCAGCCCGTACCGGACCTGGGGATACTCCTCCGCCGCCCGCAGGAGGTTGCCCACCCGCGTGGGCATCAGGTGAGCGGGGTCGGCCGGGAGGCGGATCCGCTCCACGTCCAGACGGGCGTACTCGGCCTGCTCCCTCGGGGGGAGGCGGACCGGGTCGCCCTCGCACCGCTCGGCCAGCGCCTGCCACCGCTCCTCCATCTGCCGCACCCGCTTCTCCCACCGCCGGGCCAGGGCGAAGCGGAGCCACCACAGGGGCGGGGGCCAGTACCCTTCCACCATCCGCAGCACCGTCTCCTGACCTCCCTCCACCACCGAGGCGGTGAAGGCAACCAGGAGCAGCCCGCCCACCAACACCGCCGCCTGCTCCGGCGTGGAGCGGGCGGTCCACCAGCAGGCCAGGCGCGTCCAGCCGTATCGGTCGGCGTAGGCCAGCAGCCCCCCGGCCCAGAAGGCGAAGGCGGGGGCCAGGACGCGGGTGGCCCACTTCCCGGCCAACGATTCGCCGATCTCCTTCCAGAAGGCTTCAATCACCGGACCTCACCTCCCATTCCGGCACCAGGTCCACCTGGTGCTGGGGGCAGCGGAGCCGCTGGCCCCTGTGTTGCAGCCGCCGACGGTAGTGGGAGGGGTCCACCGGGCAGACCATCAGGGTGCCTGCCGGGATGGGTTCCTCCTCGCCGGGGAGCCTCTCGTAGAGGCGGACGGCGGTCTCCGCCCCGCCCAGCTCCTCCACGATGCGGCCCAGCCGTTCTCGGAGGGTGGGGTACTCGGCGATGCGGCCCAGGGCGCGGGTGATGGCTTGTTCCCGATGTTCCGGCGAGCGGGCCTGGCGCAGGTCCTGCTCCAGGAGCCGGGCCAGAGGTTCCCCCTCCTCCCGTCCCAGCAGATCCGGCAGCTCCGGCTTCAACACCCGGAGCGCCTCGACGTACAGTTCCGTTTCGCTCCTCTCGTGCATCTTCCCGCTCCTCTCTTCTCGCGGTTCACCTCTAGCCTCGCCGGGGCCTCCCCTCCCCTCTCCCGCGAGCAGGATAGGGGAGAGGGGAGGAAAGGGGTGAAGCTCCCTCTACGTTCCCGTATACCCAAACCCTGCCCAGTAGTAGGGATGGGCGAAATCCCGCCCCTCGGGGCGGCGGCGGAGCATATCCCAGAACGCTCCCCGGGCCGTCTCCTCCGCCATACGGGTGGCGATCAGTTCCGGCAGAGCGGTGCGGAAGAGGGCTTCCTTCTCCTCGTTAGTCGAATCCCGCAGCCAGACCTGGGCCTGCCGGAGCGCTTGGGGCGGGGCCAGCCCCTCCCCGCGCCAGAGGTCGTAGAAGCGGGCCATCAGGAGGGCGGTGCTGATCTCGCCGACCGCCCACAGGCTCCCCACCACCCCGGCCACCCCGGCCTGCAGCAGGCCGGTGGGGAGGCCGATCACCTCCTCGGGGAGTCGGGTGCCCGGCACCGCCGTCTCGCAGGCGGAGAGGACGGCCAGCCGCGCCCCCTCCAGGCGCAGGTCGAGGAAGTCGGCCAGGGTGAGGGGGTGGTCCGACTCGGCCATCCGCAGGCCGCTGCGGAGGGGATCGTCCGGGTCCGCCCAGCCGTGGGTGGAGAAGTGGAGGACGGGGTAGCGGGGGAGCTCCCGGAGGACGGCCTCCCGCGTGGCGGATTCCCCGCCCAACAGCCGCTGCCGCTCCGGGGGGAAGTGTTCGAGGACGGAGGCCACCTCTTCGTCGGAGAAGCGGAGGGTGCCGTCCGGGTTGTCCACGACGAAGACCCCGTCCGGAGCGGTGCGGGCAGCGACCCGGCGGGCGGCCCGCAGGGCGTGGGCGCCGGGGGCGTAGGTGATGCAGAGGTCGTCCAGCGCATAGCGGTGGCCGGTGGGCGCGGCAGGGTCCTCCCGCCAGGCGGCGTGGAGGGGGAGGAGGGAGAGGAGCCCCGTGGGGATGAGGGTGATGGCCCTCACCCCCTCCCCCCGTCCCCCGGTAGGGGCGACTGGCCGGTCACCCCCGGCGGCGGGGGTGGGGGTGAGGGTTTCCACCACCTCCCCCATCACCGCCTCCCACAGCCAGCGGGTGGTCACGTCCAGCGTCTGAAACCAGGCCCTGCGGAGCGCCTCTCGGGTCTTGCGGGGAATGCGGCGATCGGTGATGCCGATCCGCCACAGCCGGTACATCGAGAGGTAGCCGCCACGGGCGGCCTCGATGTCCTCCGGTGCGACCCGGCCCTGCTGCAGGTGGTCGTTGATCCGGCGGTCTTCTTCAGGGGTGGGCGACCAGAGGCGGCGGTTCAGGGCCTCCTCGGTCAGGTCCGGCAGCCGGACGGCGGTCACCCCGTCGGGGCGACCCGGCAGGTCGCCCCCGGCGTGGACGATGAGGGCCAGGCCGCCGGCGGGGGTGGCGAGGAGGTAGACGAGGGGGGCATCCCGGGCGGCGGGGAGGACCTGATCGAAGGTGGGGTCTTCCATAAAGTGGGCGAACTCGGGGTAGACGGCCCCCACCTCCTCCCGAATGGCCTGCTCCGCGGCCTGCACCTCCTCCCAGGCCGCCTTCATCTGTTGCGGCCAATCGGCAGGACGCCGGGGGGATTCGCCCTGGGCCAGCAGGTCCCGGAAGCGCTGCCGGGCCTCTTGGTATCGCTGGTGGAGGCGGTTAAACCCCAGGGCGGGCAGCCGTTCCAGATCGCGGCGGTTCTGTTCCATCGTCTCCCGCAGCAGGCGGGTGCGGCCCGCTTCCAGCGCTTCCACCGCCCGTTCGAGGTCTCCCCGTTGGGCGTGGGCGTAGGCCAGCCGGGCGGGGATCGCCTGGACCTCCCGCAGCCAGGCGGCTTTCTGTTCGCGCCGGTATTGGACCACGAACAGCCGTCGGATGGTCTGCATCGCGTAGCCGTAGGCTTCCACTGCCTCGACCCACTCCCGACGCTCCACCGCCCAGTTGCCCCAGTTTCCTCCGGCCATCAGGGCTGCTTCGGGGGCTTTGTCGCTCCCCCGTTCACAGGCTTTCCGGTAAGCCCGGATCGCCTCCTCCAGGTCCTCCAACCGGCCGGTGCGGGCGTAGCGGTCGCTCAGGCCGGTGCCCAGGTTGGTGAGGAAGCCGGGGAGGTCGGGGGAGCCTTCCGGGGTGCGGCGGACCGCCTCCCGAGAGGCCCCGATCGCCTCCTCCAGGTCCTCCAGGTGGCCGGTGCGGGCGTAGCGGTCGCGCAGGCCGGTGCCCAGGTTGGTGAGGTACATAGGGAGGTCTGGGGAGTCGGGCGGGGTGCGGCGGACCGCTTCCCGCCAGACCCCGATCGCCTCCTCCAGGTCCTCCAAGTGGCCGGTGCGGGCGTAGCGGTCGTGCAGGCCGTTGCCCAGGTTGGTGAGGTACATAGGGAGGTCGGGAGCATCTTCCGGGGTGCGGCGGATCGCCTCCCGAAAGACCCGTATCGCCTCCTCCAGGTCCTCCATCCGGCCGGTGCGGGCGTAGCGGTCGCTCAGGCCGTTGCCCAGGCTGTTGAGGTAGCCGGGGAGGTCAGGGGAGTCGGGCGGGGTGCGGCGGACCGCTTCCCGAAAGACTCCGATCGCCTCCTCCAAGTCCTCCATCCGGCCGGTGCGGGCGTAGCGGTCGCGCAGGCCGGCGCCCAGGCCGGTGAGGATAGAAGGGCGATCGGGGGAGTCTTCTGGGGTGCGGCGGACCGCTTCCCGGTAGACGCGGATCGCTTCCTCCAGGTCCTCCATCCGGCCGGTGCGGGCGTAGCGGTCGTGCAGGCCGTTGCCCAGGTTGGTGAGGTACATAGGGAGGTCTGGGGAGTCGGGCGGGGTGCGGCGGACCGCCTCTCGATAGACGCGGACCGCCTCCTCCAGGTCCTCCAAGTGGCCGGTGCGGGCGTAGCGGTCGCGCAGGCCGATGCCCAGGTTGCTGAGGTACATAGGGAGGTCAGGAGAGTCGGGCGGGGTGCGGCGGACCGCCTCCCGCCAGACCCCGATTGTCTCCTCCAGGTCCTCCATCCGGCCGGTGCGGGCGTAGCGGTCGCTCAGGCCGGCGCCCAGGTTGTTGAGGTAGCCGGGGAGGTCAGAGGAGTCGGGCGGGGTGCGGCGGACCGCTTCCCGGTAGACGCGGATCGCCTCCTGCAGGTCCTCCAAGTGGCCGGTGCGGGCGTAGCGGTCGCGCAGGCCGGCGCCCAGGTTATTGAGGCGAGAAGGGAAGTCGGGGGCGTCTTCCGGGGTGAGGCGGACCGCCTCCCGCCAGACCCGTATCGCCTCCTCCAGGTCCTCCAACCGGCCGGTGCGGGCGTAGCGGTCGCGCAGGCCGGCGCCCAGGTTGGTGAGGTACATAGGGAGGTCGGGAGCATCTTCCGGGGTGCGGCGGACCGCTTCCTGGTAGACGCGGATCGCCTCCTCCAGGTCCTCCATCCGGCCGGTGCGGGCGTAGCGGTCGCGCAGGCCGGCGCCCAGGCCGGTGAGGATAGAAGGGCGATCGGGGGAGTCTTCTGGGGTGCGGCGGACCGCTTCCTGGGAGACGCGGATCGCCTCCTCCAGGTCCTCTATCCGGCCGGTGCGGGCGTAGCGGTCGCGCAGGCCGGCGCCCAGGCCGGTGAGGATAGAAGGGCGATCGGGGGAGTCTTCTGGGGTGCGGCGGACCGCTTCCTGGGAGACGCGGATCGCCTCCTCCAGGTCCTCTATCCGGCCGGTGCGGGCGTAGCGGTCGCGCAGGCCGGTGCCCAGGTTGTTGAGGTAGCCGGGGAGGTCAGGGGAGTCGGGCGGGGTGCGGCGGACCGCCTCCCGATAGACGCGGATCGCCTCTTCCAGGTCCTCCAAGTGGCCGGTGCGGGCGTAGCGGTCGTGCAGGCCGTTGCCCAGGTTGGTGAGGTAGCCGGGGAGGTCAGAGGAGTCGGGCGGGGTGCGGCGGACCGCCTCTCGATAGACGCGGATCGCCTCCTCCAGGTCCTCCATCCGGCCGGTGCGGGCGTAGCGGTTGCTCAGGCCAGTGCCCAGGTTATTGAGGATAGCAGGGCGGTCGGGGGCGTCTTCCGGGGTGCAGCGGATCGCCTCCCGAAAGACCCGTATCGCCTCCTCCAGGTCCTCCATCCGGCCGGTGCGGGCGTAGCGGGCGCGCAGGCCGTTGCCCAGGCTGTTGAGGTAGCCGGGGAGGGCGGGGGAGTCGGGCGGGGTGCGACGGACCGCCTCTCGATAGGCCCCGATCGCCTCCTCCAGGTCCTCCATCCGGCCGGTGCGGGCGTAGCGGGCGCGCAGGCCGTTGCCCAGGCTGTTGAGGTAGCCGGGGAGGTCAGAGGAGTCGGGCGGGGTGCGGCGGACCGCCTCCCGAAAGACTCCGATCGCCTCCTCCAAGTCCTCCATCCGGCCGGTGCGGGCGTAGCGGGCGCGCAGGCCGATGCCTAAGTTGTTGAGGTAGCCGGGGAGGGCGGGGGCGTCTTCCGGGGTGCGGCGGACCGCCTCCCGAAAGACTCCGATCGCCTCCTCCAAGTCCTCCATCCGGCCGGTGCGGGCGTAGCGGGCGCGCAGGCCGTTGCCCAGGCTGTTGAGGTAGCCGGGGAGGGCGGGGGAGTCTTCCGGGGTGCGGCGGACCGCTTCCCGAAAGACTCCGATCGCCTCCTCCAAGTCCTCCATCCGGCCGGTGCGGGCGTAGCGGGCGCGCAGGCCGTTGCCCAGGCTGTTGAGGTAGCCGGGGAGGGCGGGGGAGTCGGGCGGGGTGCGGCGGACCGCCTCCCGCCAGACCCGGATCGCCTCCTCCAGGTCCTCCATCCGGCCGGTGCGGGCGTAGCGGTCGTGCAGGCCGATGCCTAAGTTGCTGAGGTACATAGGGAGGTCAGGAGAGTCGGGCGGGGTGCGGCGGACCGCCCCCCGCCAGACCCCGATTGCCTCCTCCAGGTCCTCCATCCGGCCGGTGCGGGCGTAGCGGTCGCTCAGGCCGGTGCCCAGGTTGTTGAGGTACATAGGGAGGTTGGGGGAGTCTTCCGGGGTGCGGCGGACCGCTTCCTGGTAGACGCGGATCGCTTCCTCCAGGTCCTCCATCCGGCCGGTGCGGGCGTAGTGGGCGCTCAGGCCGATGCCCAGGTTGTTGAGGATAGAAGGGAGGTCGGGGGCATCTTCTGGGGTGCGGCGGACCGCCTCCTGCCAGAGTGAGAGCGCCCGATCCAGGTCGGCGATCTGGCCCTGCCGCCAGTATCGCCGCAGGTAGGCTCCTCCCGCACCGTTCCAGGCGGCCAGTTGGAACCGCTCGTCGGCCTGGGCGAAGGCGGGATGGTTCAAGATCCGCTCCCAGGCGGCCACCGCCTCGTTCAAGGCGGCCAGGTCGCCGGTTTGTTGGTATCGCTGCTCGCCTTCCACAGCGCGGCGGAGGTCCTCCTGAAATTCCGGAGGCACAGGAGGGCCGGTGCCGAGATCGGCGAAGACCCGGGCCGCTTCCTCCAGTTTCTCCCGCAGGTCGGGCCGCTCCTCCAATAGCCGTTCCAGGTCTTCCGGGGAGCTGGTCTCGACCCCGGCGGCGGCCAGTTCGACCAGCAGTTCCCGCAGTTCGGGGGGCATCTGGGCCGCCGCGCGGGCTGCCTCCAGCGCCTGCTCCGGCGTCAGGCCTGCGGCCTCCGCCTGTGCCAGTGCCTCCGGCGGGAGCATTTTCTCGGCGAAGGCCCGCTCCACCCCCACCTCCCGGCAGCGGCGCAGCAGGGCGCGGTGTTCGTCAAAAACACGGCGGGCATTCTCGTCGCCCTGGGCGCGGGCGGCGTCGGCCAGTTGGCCCAGCAGCCCGTCCGCCTCGTCGCTGAGCAGCTCGGGGTGCGCCTCCACGATGCGGCGGGATTCGGCCCAGGTCTCCGCCTGGATGAAAGCAAAGATCGTTTCCAGCAACTGTCGAGGGTCTGGCCGCCGAGGGCGACGACCGAAGAGCCTGTCCAAGAATCCCATCCCTTGCCTCCCATCCACATCTCACGTTTCACGCCTCACGCCTCACGTTTCACACTTCACGCTTCACGCTTCACGCCTCACGCCTCACGCTTCACGTTTCACGCTTCACGAACCGCCGACCACGGACTGCGGACTGCGGACTCCCCCCCCAGTTTAGCCCATTTTCCGGCGGGAGGCAAGGGGAGGAACCGGGCAACGACGGCAGTGCTGAACCACAAAGGGCACCAAGGACACAAAGACCACCAAGGGTGACGAAGAGAAAGCAGCCCTTGGAGCCCTTCGTGCCCGTCGTGTGCTTGGTGGTCAGACCCGGCACCGCCCGTCCACGGCAGTGCTGAACCACGAAGGGCACCAAGGACACAAAGATCACCAAGGGTGACGAGGAGAGAGCAATCCTTTGAGCCCTTTGTGCTCGTCGTGCGCTTGGTGGTCAGACCCGGCACCGCCCGTCCACGGCAGTGCTGAACCACGAAGGGCACCAAGGACACAAAGCCCACCAAGGGCGACGGAGAGAAAACCGCGTCGAACCCCCGGCAGGTGCTCACGGGCGCAGGACGAGGGGCAGGTATCCGCGCCTGATCGCCGTTCGCGGCTGAGCGCGTAACGCCTCCACAAGACGGTCCACGTACTCCCGCCGCCGGGCCGGTTCGTCGTAGCTCCAGGCGGTGACGAAGTGGACGATGGCCCCGTCGAGGGTCGTCTCCGTGCCGCTCACGGTCAGGGATGCCGTCAGGGGCAGCGGCACGTAGACCCCCTCACGGGCCAAGCTGCGGGCCGACAGCTCTGCGTAGATCGCCCGCGCAGCCTCAATCGTCCGCTGGGTATCGGTGTAGACGCTCCCGAACTCGCGCCCGTGGGCGTCGTCGTTCTGCGGGTTGGCGGGGTTGTAATCGCAGGCGTAGACACTGGTATCGCCCAGCGCCGGCACGGTGTGCGTGCCCCAGGGGGCGGGCGGTGTCTGAGCCGCCAGCGCGTCCATACAGTCGGCGTGAGAGTAAGCGTCGCCCAGGCTGTGCAGGTAGGTGGCGAAAGCCTCCAGGGAGCCGGCCGGCACGGGCATGCTGATCGTCACCGTGCGGGTGATGATGCAGCCGTTGTTCTGGACCGCCTGCATCAGGGTGAAATCGGTGAGCCGGCCCCAGGCGTAGGCTTCGTACCCCTCCAGCGTCTCGCTGTTCCCCCAGGCCCAATCGCGCAGGGCGCTCAGGTCGGAGCCCCCTAGGTGGGGAAAGTGGAAAAAGGGTGAGTACGGCCCGAAGCGGGAGGTGACGGCCGACGTATCCGGGTCGAAGCCGGCCGTGGGCCAGACCTGCCGGGCGCGGTTCTTGCCGGGGCAAGCCAGCAACGGGTTGGGCGGCGCGTAGAACCCCGCGTTGCCGTAGGTATACGAGACCGGCGTGCTCGGCAGCACCTCCGAATCCACCAACTGGTCCCAGATCCGCAGCGTGTGGCTGTCTGTGATGGTGAACCCGGCGGCGATTGCCAGAGCCAGGGTGAGGTCATCGTGCACGGTACTGATCCGACCCTCGGGAAAATCCCCCGTCGGCGGGTAATACGTGCCGTCCCGGTCCCGGAACCCCAGCTCCTCCTCGGCGAATCCCCAAACCGACACCGCGCCCACCGCCAGGCACAGGCCCAGCGCCACCACCGCGTACAAGAGCCATCGCTGTTTCATCCTGATCCCCTTTCCGCCTGTCCGACCCCCTCCCGACCGGGCCGGGTAGCGATTCGTGCATTCGCTCATCCGTTCATCCGTTCAGCAGGACGACCGCCCCGGCCGCCTCCAGCCCCAGGGGGAGGGAGAGCAGGGCGATCACCTGGTGGACCAGGGGGGGATAGGAGGTCACGCTGAAGCCGGTGTACCAGCGGGGCTCCCAAAGCGACCACCAGCCCCGGCGGTAGTGGTCGGCGAAGAAGAGGTGGACGTAGGCGTCGAAGCTGCGGCGGTAGCGGGCGGCGGCGACCAGGGGCCAATGGAAGGCGAGGGCCAGGGCCACCGCCTGACGCAGCCGGCGGTCTGGTGAGGAAAGCGGCCTCCCCATAGCGTGTCGTTCGCCGACCCGCCCCACGGCAGGCGGGTGCGGAAAACCCGCCCTACGATGGAACACGAAATGACCCCTCCCGCAGGTTAGGCGCGTTTCCGACGCGAAACCGTGCTTCCAATAGCCCATCGGGGCTGAAAGCGCCTTCGACCGGTGACCTGCGGGAGGGTAGGCTGAATAGATACGTCCTCAGAAACGCCTGCCCTCACGCCGTCAGGGGGAGGGGCACGGACTCCAGCACCTCCCGGACCACCTGGCCGGCCGTCCGGCCTCGCAGGCTGCTCTCCGGCTTCAGGAGCAGGCGGTGGGTCAGGGTCAGCGGGGCCATCCGCTTCACATCGTCGGGCAGCACGTAGTCCCGGCCCCGCAGGGCGGCCAGCGCCTGAGCGGTCTTGAAGAGGGCCAGGCTGCCCCGGGGGCTGGCCCCCAGCGCCAGGTCGGGGTGCTCCCGGGTCGCCTGGACCAGCCGGACCACGTATGCCTCCACCGTCTCGTCCACGTGGACCTCCCACACCCGGCGGGCCAGGTCGGGCAGCCTCTCCCCCTCGACCACCTGGCCCAGGGATTCGATGGGGTGCTCCCGCTGGAGGCGGCGGAGGATGCGCCGCTCCTCGTCGGCGTCCGGGTAGCCCAGGGAGAGCCGGAGGAGGAAGCGGTCCAACTGGGCCTCGGGGAGGGGGAAGGTCCCCTCGTACTCGATGGGGTTTTGGGTGGCCAGAACGATGAAGGGGCGGGGGAGGGGGTAGGTCACGCCGTCCACCGTCACCTGCCGCTCGCCCATCGCCTCCAGGAGGGCGGACTGGGTGCGGGGGGTGGCCCGGTTGATCTCGTCGGCCAGGAGGACGTGGACGAAGGCGGGGCCGGGGCGGAACTCGAACTCCCGCGTCTTCTGGTTGAAGACGCTGACACCGGTGATGTCGTTGGGGAGCAGGTCGGGGGTGCACTGGAGCCGCTTGAAGGAGAGGCCGAGGGAGGCGGCGATGGCGCGGGCGAGCATCGTCTTGCCCACGCCGGGCACGTCCTCGATGAGGACGTGGCCCTCGCACAGGAGCGCCACGAGCACCATCTCGATGGCCTCCCGCTTCCCCACGATCACCTTCTCCACGTTGGCGATGACCCGTTGGGCGAAGGACTGTACGGGGTTCACGTCCCCTCCCGTTCCAGCAGGATGGTCACCGGGCCGTCGTTGTGGATTTCGACCAGCATGTGGGCACCGAAGCGGCCCGTCTGAACGGGAACGCCGGCCTGGCGCAGCAGCTCGGCGAAGCGGTCCACCAGCGGGGCCGCGATCTCCGGCGGGGCGGCCCGGGTGAAGCTGGGCCGTCGCCCCTTGCGGGCGTCCCCGTAGAGGGTGAACTGGGAGACGACCAGGGCCTCCCCTCCCACGTCCAGGAGGGAGGCGTTCATCTTGCCCGCCTCGTCCTCGAAGATGCGCAGGCCGGCGATCTTGCGGGCCAGCCAGGCCGCCTCGGCCTCGCCGTCGTTGTGGGTCACGCCTAGCAGGACGACGACCCCCCGTCCGATGGCTCCGACGACCTGACCGTCCACCGTCACCGAAGCCCGGCTTACCCGTTGGACGACCGCACGCATAGGACCTCCAAGTGTGTTGCGTTAGAGCTTATCAACTCTTGATCCTTCGTGTCTTCGATCTGCATTCCCACCTCCTCTCCACCGCTGCAACGCTCCCCACAAAGCCTCTAACGCCAACTTCGTAGGCCCTAGTGTGTTGGGTTGGGTTTCAGGCATTGCCCAATACGGCGCTTACCTGGAGGATCTCATCTTCGGTGTTGTAGCCGTGGGGGGAGACGCGCAGGTAGCCCTCTCGCAGCGAGAGGACCACACCGGCCGTCCGCAACCGTTCCCAGGCTGCCTTAGGGTCCCCCGCTGGCTTAAAGGTGACGATAGCAGACCGCCGCCGAGGCTCCCGGTTGCTCAGAATTCGGTATCCCCGACGTTCCAGGTCCTCGATCAGCATCTCCGTCAGATGGTGGGTCCAGGCTTCGATGGCCTCGACGCCCGTTTCCAGGAGAAAGCGGACCGCTGTCAGCAGCCCGACGATCCCTGCGTAGTTGTAGGTGCCCAGCTCCAGCCGTTGGGCGTGGGGCAGGAAGGTCAGGTCGTAGTTCAGCCAACTGTTCCGCTCACCCCCCACGCTGACGGGGCCGGCGAAGGGAGGCGGCAAGCGCTCCAGGAGTTCCCGGCGGACGTAGAGGAAGCCCTGCCCCGCTGGCCCCAGCAGCCACTTCACCCCGCCGCAGGCCAGGAAGTCCACCGGCGTGGCCTGCACGTCCAGGGGGATCACGCCCAGCGACTGAATGGCGTCCACGACAAAGTAAACGCCGTGCTCCCGACACCAGGTCCCGATGGCCTCCAGGTCGGTGCGGAAGCCGGTGAGGAATTGGACGCTGCTGGTGGTCACCGCCCGGGTGCGGGCGTCGGCATACTGCTCCAGCAGGTCCACCGTCAGCCCGCCGCCCTCGTTGGGCACGATCCGCGCCTCAACGCCTCGCCGGCCCAGGTTCTTCCAAGGAAAAACGTTGGACGGGAACTCGACATCGCACAGGATCACGTTGTCCCCCGGTTCCAGGGGCAGCATATGGGCAACCAGGTTGAGCCCTTCGGTGGTGTTCTGGACCAGGGCGATCTCCTCAGGGGAGGCGTGGATCAGGCGGGCGAGGGCAGCCCGCAGGTCGGCGATCACATCCTTATACATCTCCCAGGCTGCCGGCGTCTGGCGAGCCTCCAGGTAGGCGGTCATCGCTTCCCGGACGGGTCGGGAGAGCGTTCCTGTGGCCGCATGGTCCAGGTAGGCCACCTGCTCAGCCACGGGGAAGAGGGCACGCACGGCGTTCAAGTTGTAGCTGGGTGAGGCCATACTTCCTCCAGGGAATTTGGGAAGATGCAGGGATCGGTGGTATAATGATGCGGTTTCCCGGGCACCCCGGGCCTGGTCTTTGTTATGGATCCACGTCAGAAGAGAGGAGAGAGATGCGCGGCGCTGGTACACTTCTGAACATCATCACCGTCTTGATCGGAGGAACCCTGGGGCTCCTGTTGGGGGGGCGGCTGCCCGAGCGGATGCGGAACACCGTGACCGACGGCCTGGGGCTGGTGACGCTGACGGTGGGCATCGCGATGACGGGAGAGACCCAGAACATCCTCATCGTGATGGGCAGCATCTTGCTCGGTGGCATCCTGGGCGAATGGTGGGGCATCGAAGACCGGCTGGAGCGGGTAGGGGGATGGCTGGAAGCCCGCTTCGGGGGCAGGGCCCCGGATACGGCGGGAGCCTCGGAGCGACGGGCGACGTTCATCCAGGGGTTCGTCACCGCCAGCCTGGTCTTCTGCGTAGGACCGATGACCTTTCTGGGCTCCCTGCAAGATGGGCTCCACGGCGACATCCGGTTGTTGGCGATCAAGTCCCTCCTCGACGGTTTCGCCGCGCTGGCCTTCTCGGCCTCGCTGGGGATTGGCGTCCTCTTCTCCACGGTGACGATCCTACTCTACCAGGGCGGGCTGACGGCACTTGCCGGTCTGGCCGAGCGAGTTCTGACGGAACCGATGATCGCCGAGATGACGGCAGCCGGCGGGGTGATGATCATCGGCATCGGCCTGATCCTGCTGGACCTGAAGCGGATCCGGGTGGCCAACTTCACCCCCGCCCTCTTCATCGCTCCCCTCATCGTGGCGGTGTTGGACTGGTTCTCCCGGGTTGCCCCCTTCCGGCGGCTCGGCTTTTAAGCAGACTTTCGGCCGGCGGAGGGTGAGATCCGCTCTCTGGGCGCCACGCGCTCCCCTCGGCCGGTCAGCAGCCCGATGCCGTGTTGTTTGGCTGCCTCTATGGCGCTCTCATCCACCCGGATGCCGTAGATGTAAACCAAGTATGGGCCGGGCACACCATGGGTGGCCAAGCGCATCTGCCATCCTTCCGATTTCATCTGCTGGGCCCAGTCCTGCACCTGTCGGCGGCTCAGCCGAGCTTTCGCCTCTACCAAAGCCCACACCCGATTGCCCTGCGGGTCTTCCAGGAGCATCACGACATCTACCTCGCCGTCTAGCGCCAGCGAATAGGGCTCCTGGAGCATACGGTAGCCTTTATCCTCCAGCACGATCTGGAGGACGGCCCCGGCTTCTTCCTCGATGGTCGCCCCGAAGGCGGTCTGAAGTTCACCAAAAGCCGAGGAAAGGTTCCGGTACGTGCGGGCAAGACTGTTCAGCCCGGTCTCGGTGCGCTGTTGGGCAGCGGCCAGTTCCTCCAGTCGCTCCTCGGTGCGCTGCTGGGCGGCGGCCAGTTCCTCCAGTCGCTCCTCGGTGCGCTGTTGGGCGGCGGCCAGTTCCTCCAGTCGCTCCTCGGTGCGCTGTTGGGCAGCGGCCAGTTCCTCCAGTCGCTCCTCGGTGCGCTGCTGGGCGGCGGCCAGTTCCTCCAGTCGCTCCTCGGTGCGCTGCTGGGCGGCGGCCAGTTTCTCCAGTCGCTCCTCGGTGCGCTGCTGGGCGGCGGCCAGGGCCTCGACGGCGGCCTCCAGACGGCTCAGCCGCTCCTCGGTACGCTGTTGGGCGGCGGCCAGTTCCTCCAGTCGCTCCTCGGTGCGCTGCTGGGCGGTGGCCAGGGCCTCGACGGCGGCCTCCAGACGGCTCAGCCGCTCCTCGGTGCGCTGTTGGGCGGCGGCCAGTTCTTCCATTCGCTTGTCGGCCCGCGCTTGGGCGGCGGCCAGTTCGGCGAAGCGCTCGTCGGTGCGCCGTTGGGCAGCGAGCATCTCCTTGATCTGCTCATCAGTGCGCTGCTGACTCTCCGCCAGCTGGCGCAGGAGTTCCGGGAGTGCTACGAAGTCCTCGCCCAATACCTGACGGCGGAGTTGGGCCTGCCACTCCGGGTGCTCTTCCAGAAGACGGATCAGGTCTGCCAGGTCCATCGTCGTTAGGGGCATCACATTCCTCCCACGTCATTCCAGGGGAGTCAACCGAGACTGGCCTATGGGGCCAAGAGCGCGACGCTCTCCAGCATGCGCGCCAGAACCTCGCTATCGGCCTCGTAGTCGTCCGAGCGCATCTCCAGGATGACCAGGTAGAGGTTCCCGACACTGTCAGCAGCGGCGACGGTCGTGCCGGCCATCGCCTCCTCGCCGTCGAGGTACTGGTAGGTGATGACCTGACCGGGCAATCCTGCCAAGCTGTACGGTCCCGGCTCCCCCAGGCTCACGCTCCCATATTGCTCCTGGAGGCTCTCCCGTCGGGCCTCGATAGCCTGGGCGACCGCTTCTTCAGCTCCCAGGGCCGGATCGAAGGAAAAGCGGGTCAGGACAAAGAGGGTCTGGGAGTCGGGCTTGAGGAAGGCCAGGAACCCTTCCTCACCGGGCTCCTCGATCACCTGCCAATCCGGTGGGTAGGCGACAGCCACGTCCAGCTCAGCGCTTTCGTAGCGGACCAGGGGCACCTCGGCGCCGGAGATGACTTCAAACTCACCACTGGTCAGCAGCCGTCCGTTGATGAAGACGTCCAGCGTGTAGCGACCAGGTGGCAGCCCCCCTGGTGTGGAGAGGCTGACCCAGGTGTTCCCCGATTCCCCCCAGGGCCAGCTTGTGTAGGTGGCAACCAGGTAGCGCTCCCCATCCAGGCTCCAGCGAGTCAGCCAAGGGCTGTCGGGCGGCACGTCCTGATAATCGAAGAAGGCGAAGACCTCCTGCGTGCCTGGCGGGAACTGGGTGGCCGGGTTGATCGGCCGGTCGTCGTCGGTGACGCCGGCAGCGAAGGTGATAGGGCCGAGCACGGCCGGCGTCTCCTGGAAGACCGGTGAGCCGAAGAGGGTCAACGAGGCCTCTACTTCTTTGAGATTGGTGATCATCGCCCTGGCCCCCGCCACTTCGCCCTCCCGGGCCAGCAGCCCCTCCAGGTCCACGATGGACACGTCCAGGAGCGCATCCCGGTCGGAGGGGTCCTTCTGCAGGGCACAAGCGATGGCCTCCTCGTAGGCTGGCCAGGCTTCATCCATCTGGTCCAGGGCCAGTAGGATCAGCCCCTCGTTAAAGCGGCTTTCGCAGGGGAGCGGGTCGAGCTGGATGGCCCGACGGGTGGCCTCCAGCGCCTCCTCGTAGCGGCCCTGTAGGTAGTAGGCCCATCCCAAGTTGCCGTAGGCGAAACCATCATCCTGCCCCAGGGCGATAGCCCGCTCGAAGTCGGCGATGGCCTCGGGCGCCTCGATGCGGACCAACCCCCGCTGATAGTAGGCCGCCGCGTAGTCCGGGTCCAGGGCGATGGCCCGATCGAAGTGAGCGATCGCCTCGGCATAGTGGCGGGCGGCCTCGTCACCGCTGAAGCTGTCCCCGATGTTGCTCGCGATCAGCCCGTCCACATAGGCTTCCATCGCCTCGAGAGGCCGCGCAGGCACTGGGGCCAGGAAGATGTTCCCCGTCCACAGGAGGGAGAAGCCCACGATGAGCAGCCCCACCAGGACGAAGAAGTAGCGTAGCCAGTTGTGGATGGTCAAGGAGAGGCCGAAGAGGAAGAGGGCCACGGCCAATGTTGTGAGGACGGAGACGTAGTTGTCCGCCTTGCGCCCCCAGCCGTCGGCCATCTGATTGGCGGCTACCTGCTGTTCATAGCGTAGGTAGGCATCGCGGTTGACCTCTTCGTAGAAGCGGACGAAGCTGCCTTCGTAGCGAGGATCGCTCAGCAAGGGGGCCAGTTGGTCCAGACGGGCCTGTGCCTCCCTCCAACGCGCGGCCGAGGCCTCCCAACGGCTGGCCGCTTCTTCATCACCACGCACCCGTTGCGTCCGGGCCTCGTCCTGGTCCAGGCTCGCCCGCTGGGCCAGGTCGGCGTGCAGGGTGTACAGGAAGAAGTTATGTTCAGCCTGCTGGTTGGCCCGGATCATCTCCCCGGTGGCCTCGATGGCATAGACCTGTCCCTGGCGGGCGGCCAGGTCCTCCCGATTGGAGGCATCGGACTGCAGGTAGGAGACAACGGTGCCCCACAGGGTGGTCAGGGTCATCAGCAGGATGAGAACCGCCTGAAAGCGATTCTGGGGTGGGGCTTCGACTTCAACCGGAAGTTCCAGGTCTACATCCACCGGGCTTCTCCGATGATCCCTCAACCGATGATGAGGAGGCCGCTGAGGACGACCAGGTAGAGGGTGACCCCTCCTGCCAGGAAGAGATAGCGCAGCCCACTCCGGCTGATCTGGGCCAGCGTCAGCAAGAGCAGGGCGGAAGCGAGGAAGATGGTCCCGCCGACCAGCCGCTGTGCCTGGAGGCGCAGCGTGTCGGCCAGCGCCAGGTCATCCTGGGGCTCCAGGTCGGCTTTCCGGGCTGCCTCGGCCCAGCGCCGGGCCAGGAAGGCATCGGCGTCGTAAGTGCCTTCGGAGGTGATGTAGCCCTCGAAGAGGAAACGGCGCAGGTTGTCGGACAGCAGCCGATACCGTTCTGCCTCCCGGGCCAGCCGGTCCGCCTCGTCTTCGTCCCCTGCCTCTCGATAGGTCTGGGCGTCCTGGGCCAGACGATCCGCCAGCGCCTGGTACTCCGTGTAGAGGGCGAAGGTGCGCAGGTCGTTGTAGAGCCAGGTGCGGTTGGTGGCGTCCACCCGCTCCCGGACGATGGTACTGAGAAGACCCTCGCGCTCGGCGTCGTCAGCCTCGCTGCCGATGGTCGCGGCCCGCCAGGCCACGATGGCGCCGGTGACGGTGACCATCGCGATCAGGACGGCGATCAGCGTTTGGAAGCGCGGGCTCTTGCTTTGGGGGTCCATAGTCCTCCGGCTCGGTCTTCTTCGGAGGGGGGAAAGGACTGAGGGGGCAGATTGGCAGGCCCCCATCTTCCCTCAACGTCCGTTCAGGCCAGCCCTGATTCCCACTCGTACTCGTACATCACGACCCACACCGCCTTGCGGAGGGCGTCGGCGAACCGGGCCATCTCCTTGCGCAAGTACCGGCGGGTGTCGGCGCTGGGGAAGTAGTTGTCCTCCAGGTATCCTCGTTGGGCCCGTTCGTCCACGGCGCGGGCTTCCTCACCGGTCAGGAGCCTCACCTGGTCAATGTAGCCGAGGCTTTCTTCCTCGATGAGTCGCTTCTTACGTAAGGTAATGAATGCTTTCCAAGGCTCGGGACGATCCCACCAGGGTGGTCCCTCGAAGATAAAGCAGGCCTCGCTGGCTTCTTGGGGGACGATCCACACCCGGCCCTGGTGCACGATGACCCATCGGGCCTCTTGCAGGGCGCTGGCTACCTGATCCTGCTGGTGCTGTAGGCTTTCCTGAGCGGGGGTTGGATGGACGGCGGCCTCGTTGCTGCTCCGTGCCTGCTCGTCCCAAAAGCGGGCCTCCCACCCAGGGAGGAGGAGTGTGCTCTTGTCGCCGGGCTCCACCTCCATCCTCCGGTGGGAATAGGCCGCCAGAAGGCGGTCCAGGTCCCACCAAGCCGGGAGGTCAAAGACCGGCGCCTGTTGGGTCACCACGTAGGTTCTCAGAGATATTGCCGGCATCGTCTCACCTTACCGGGGTTAAAGGGCTCGGTCTTGGTTTCCACTTCTTTCCGGGGTCACCTCATAGCTCTCTGAGGATTCGAGGAGAGCCATCTGGGAGGCCCTCGGGAGCTTCCTCTCCTCGAGAGCCTCATCTTCTGTCCCCTGTTCAGCTTGTTCAGCGAACAAGGGGAGCTGCTGACGTAGGTCCGTAAAGCGGAACTTGGACGCCTCCAGATACTCCTCGACCAGCTCGAAAGCCAGCCACCGCCGTCCCAGCCGCTCAGCGACCTCGCCCGTCACATTGCTTCCGGCAAAGGGATCGAGTACCAGATCACCGGGGTCAGTCAAGAATTTGATGAAGAACTCTGGGAGGCCGTGGGGGAACCGGGCGGGGTGGGGCTTTATCCCACGGCGTCGGCACTCTCGCAAGTAGGCACTATTGGAATCCGTGTTGGCCAGGATCAGGAGGTTAGGGGGGATAGAGCCTTTGTTGTCCTTGGCAAAGTGCTCGGAGATGTCGTGTCCTGACGGGCGGCGCATAGGCTTGTAGCCCCGTTCCAGCAATTTCTTCATCGAATCGCTATAGGGCTGGAGCACACGCCAGTTGCTGGCTTTTGGGAAAGGGGTCTTGGAGAGCCACCAGATTGGGTCAACGGCGTCCTTCACGCGGATGCGTCGCACCGTTACCCACTCAGCGGGTGATGGTAGCTTGGAAGGGTTGTACCAGTAGAACTCCTGGGCCAGGTGGAATCCCACGGTCTTGCACAAGGCGATGAGCAGCTCAAAATGGTATAGCGAGCGGGTTGGCTGTCCTTTGACCCACGTCCCGCCGATGTCAATCACCAGGCTTCCGCTCTCTTTGAGCACCCGTTTGAACTCCAGGGCGAAATCCAGGAACCAGGGCACATAGTCTTCGGCCTCTACGTTGCCGTACTCCTTCTTGCGTTTCAGGGCGAAGGGAGGGGATGTGACGATCAGGTCAACGGTCTCGGGCTCCATCTGGCGCAGATAGTTCAGCGCATCCCCCAGGTAAGCCGCTCCATACGGTGTTGTGTAAAAAGGCTCCGTTTTGAAGGAAAAGTGGGCCATCGTACTCCCTTCTCTTGTCACCGATCTGTCAAGTAGTCGGTACGCTCCTTGATCTTCATCGCTCGCTCGGCTTTGCTGTTCAAGATGGCTACGATCTCTGTCGGGTCGCGGCTGATGCGGTTCAGCTCTGAGCCGTTAAGCAGGATTACGTTGAGGTTGGAAGTCCTCATCACATGGTTGGCGTAGCCGTAGGCATCTCTGGTAAAGTCGCCTGTTGTCACGAGCATCACCACATTGGAGTAGATGAAGGTCAGGGACAGTCCTACTTCCCGGGCCACATCGTCCAACCGAACGGTCGCTGTGTTCTTCGCCTGAATCTGCCAGCGGCTGAAGATGAGCCGTGCTCCTTCAACAATCACGTCTACCTCAGCACCGCCAGTCTCCGCACTCCGAGTACGCCATCCTTTGAAGTCAAGATCGAGCAGGCGCGTCAAGTAGATGGCAAGAAGTTCTAATGCCTGCCCCTTGGTGTGCTTGTCAGGTGACTTGAGGTCCGCCAGAATTTGAGAGAGGGGACGCTCGAAGACCTCCTTGGGAACCAGGCCGGCCTTCTCGGCCGCGGCTGCGAGAATGGGATCGGAGACCTCCTCACGAAATTTAGAAGTACGGGAGACTTCGTAAGGTTTCGCCCCCCGCCCTGCTGTGGATTTTGTCACCTGGATGTACCCCAGGTCCTGCAAGGGGAACAGAACCGCTTTTGGCAACTGCTTATGGTTGTACTCTACGCCGTAGAGGGCGCTTGCCAAATCTGCCACTTTATTGGCTACAAGGGGATCGGGTTCGGCGATGCGGGTCAGAGCTCTCAGGAAGGCCCGTTGTGCTGCGTCGAGATGGGTTAGGCGATCAATGGCGTCCAGCCCTATCCCCAGCAGAGCTTCCAAGCGCTCCCGGTTGACCTCGTATAGCCTTGGACCACCCTTTGCCCCTGCGTCGAAGATGCCTGCCTGGGCCAGCCATAGGCGCATACTGCTGAGGTGTACAGCACCGCGAGGAACGTGGAGCCCCCGTTGCTCCAAGCGCTTTCTCAGCGTGTGCAGAGTGATCTTCTCACCGGCTTGCTGCATCGCCTCGATGGTCTCCACAAAGATGAGGCCACGCCGATGGAGTAAGATATGCTTGGCAAAAGCCTCGTAGAGAGCGGTTGGATCATTCACGAGAGCCAGCAAGTCTCTCGCCAAAGGGGTGGGAGTCGCTCCGTGTTCGTCCAGCAGCCCATATGCTCGCAAGGCCAGCACGGTGTTATCGGCCAGCTTCCACCGCTGCGCTTCGGCGTGGGACGCGAAGAAAGCTTCCCGGATAGCCTCGGTGATTTTATCCCGGTCCCCTGCATAAACGTGGAGGATCTGCAAGACCTGGGGTAGGTCAACCTGATTGGGGCTGAATTGAGCGCCGAAAGGGATCTCGCTTTTCTTGCCCACCGGTGCCTCGACCACGACTTGCTGCTTGACTACCTCTTCACGCCTGTACCCACAGGAGCAGTTTGTGCCCTTCGGGGACGATCTCGTAGCGGGCGGCGATGACGGTGACCTGGTGGCGCATCCCCATCCGGTCGGGGAAGTCGAGGAGGACCGGCCGGCCCTCCTCCCAGGCCGTGCGACAGCGCTGGAGCATCTGGGGGCCGTTGAAGGTGCGGAGCTCGCAGAAGGCGATGCCCAACGGCTTTGGCCCCTCGCTGACGGAGATGGGCCAGTAGGCCTCCACAGGCCGGAAGTCGGGCGTCGGCCCCTCCAGGATGGTGATCATCTCCGGCTCCAGGGAACCCTCCCAGGAAAAGTCCTCTGGAATCATCACAAATACCCCTCCTGACGGAACCAGGCTATGGCGTCGCGGATGGTCTCTGCGAAGGAACGGGGCCGCAGCCCCAAGGCCTGCTCCGCCTTGACGGTGCTGAGCGGCTGCCAGTGGGAGAGCCCACGCAGGTGCTCAGAGAGCGGCAAGTTGAGCAGGACGGCCAGCCGAACTGCCCCCAGCACCGGGGAACGCGGCAGGGGCAGCCAGAGCGGTCGGATCCCGACGGTCTGGACCACGATGGTCAGCGCCTCCCGCAGCGTCAGGTTGTGCCCGCCGACGATGTACCGTTCCCCCGGCCGGCCCCGTTCTGCGGCAGCCAGGTGAGCGGCTGCCACGTCCCGCACATCCACGACGTTGATCCAGGCGTGGAAGTAGGGGAAGAGGCCAACCCGTTTCCCCTGTCCAAGGGAGAGCCCGCTCCGTGCTATGGCCAGCAGGAGCCGGCCCGTCGTCGGCTTCACGTCGCCGGGGCCGAAGACCGCCGTGGGGCAGAGGACGACGGCGTCGAGCCCCTCGGCCGCCGCCTGGAGCACGGCCTGCTCCATCGCGTACTTCGTCTCGTAGTAGGCGCTGGGAACGCTGCCCGGTCGGTAGAGGTCCCGCTCGTCGGCCAGCCGACAGGGCTCCGTGGGCGGCCCGATGGTCGTCAGGGAGCTGGTGTAGACGAGGCGTGAAACCCCCGCTGCCCGCACCGCTTCCAGCACCCGCGTGATCTGGGTCAGGCCCCGCCGGACGTGGTCCTCGATCCCCCGAGAGTCCTGGGGGTAGTAGGCGGCGGCGTGGAAGACCAGGTCGCAGCTGTCCATCGCTGCCCGCAATGCTTCTTCATCCTCCAGCCGACCCTCGATCCAGGCGATCTCCTCGGCCCGGTCGCCGAGGGCACCCACGGCCCCGGGCCGCCGGCGCAGCACCCGCACCGACCATCCCGCCTCCAGCGCCGCCCGGGCGATCTGGCCGCCGATGAACCCCGTTCCCCCTAGGACCAGCGTCTCCATCCCCTCACCTCAGTACTCGAAGACCACCTTGATCGCCCCCGACCGCTTGTCCATCGCCGTGGCGATCGCCTTCTTGTACGCCTTCAGCGGGAAGCGATGGGTGATCAGCCCCTCGATGGGGAGCCGTCCCTCGCGCATCCAGCGGATCACCAGCTCCAGACCGTAGACCGACTCCCCTTGCCACCGCTCCATCCCGTGGCCCAAGCTGCCGATCAGGTCCACCTCCTGGTGCCAGATGGGGCTCAGGTCGCTCTTGAACCGCTTGGGGGAGATGCCGATCATCACGACCGTTCCGCCGGCCCGGGTCCAGCGCAGGCTGTCCTGGAGGGTGCGGGCGGTTCCCACGGCGTCGTAGATGACGTCGAAGCCGCCCAGGATCGTCCGGTTGCCCAGCGCCCCCTTGTACAGCTTGCCGCCGGTCAGCCGGGCGACCGCCTCGTAGCCGTCCCGGTCGGTGATCACCTCGTCGGCGCCCAGCCGGCGGGCCATCTCCGCCTGGTGGAGGTAGCGGGCCATCGCCACGATGAGGGCGTCGGGAGCGACGACGCGGGCCACCCGCAGGGTGAGCAGGCCGATGATGCCGCAGCCGAGGACCAGCACCCGCTCCCCCGGCCGGGGCGGCCGGCGGAGGACGGCCCGCAGCCCCACGCTGTAGGGCTCCACCAGCACTGCCTGGTCATCGCTCAGGTCGGGGGGCACGGGGTAAACCTCGCTCTCGTGGGCCGTGTAGCCGTCGCCCCAGCCCCCACCGACGCCCACCGGCCCCCGGCCAACCGACTGGTTCTCGCAGAGGAGATAGTTACCGGCGGCGCAATGGCGACAGGGCGGGTCAATCTCCTGGCTGAGGCAGGTCGGTCCCGTGAAGCGGGTGTCCATGATCACCCGGTCGCCCGGTCGGACCCGCGTCACGCCGGGGCCGACCTCCACGACTTCGGAGACCACCTCGTGGCCCAGGTAGAAGCGGCTCAGGCCGGGGAGGGCTACCGGGCTGACATCGGGGTCGGCGTGGATGAAGAGGAGGCTCAGGTCGGTGCCGCAGATGCCGCAGAGCCGGTTGCGCACCCGGATCCAGCGGGGGCCGGGCAGCGGCGGCTCCGGCACCTCGGCCACGTGGACGGGGGAGAGGGGGCTCCAGACCACGCCGGGCCAGACCCGGCGCAGCGTCTTCGTCAGCAACGCTTTGGGGACGTTGACATCCAGGTAAATGGCACGCATCGGTCCACCTGTCGAGTTCACCAGCAGTGAAAACGGCTATCGCCCTGTCCACCGGGCCCGGCGCTTCTCCAGGAAGGCTCGCATCCCCTCCTTCTGGTCCTCGGTGGCGAAGAGGAAGTAGAAGCTTCGCCGCTCGAAGGCCAACCCCTCGCTCAGGCTGAGCTCGTGGGCCTTGTTGACGGCCTCCTTGGCCAGTTGGACGGCCACGGGAGCCCGGGCGGCGATCTCGCGGGCCAGTTGGATCGCCTCTTCCAGGTAGCGATCGGCCGGCGCGACCCGGTTCACCAGCCCGTACTGGAGGGCCTCCTGGGCCGTCAGGCGGCGGTCGTTGAGCACGATCTCCATCGCCAGCGCCTTGCCCACGGCCCGGGTGAGCCGCTGCGTGCCGCCGGCCCCCGGGATGATGCCCAGGTTGATCTCCGGCTGTCCGAAGCGGGCCGTCTCCGAGGCCACGATCATATCGCAGGCCATCGCCAGCTCGCAGCCGCCCCCCAACGCCCAGCCGGAGACGGCGGCGATGACCGGCTTGCGCACCGTCCGCAGGCGGTCGAAGAGGTCAATGAAGCCCTCCTGGAGCATCGTCACCGGCGTCGCCTCCGCCATCTCCCGGATGTCGGCGCCGGCGGCGAAGGCTCGCTCATCGCCCGTGATGACGATGCAGCCGACCTCCTCGTCGTCGTCGAAGCGCTCCAGGGCCTCTGCCAGCAAGGCCAGCACCTGGCGGTTCAGCGCGTTGAGCTGCTTGGGGCGGTTCAGCCGGATCAGCCCGACGCCGCCCTCCAGCTTCTCCGTGAGCACGGGGCGTTCGTCCACCGATGGCCTCCTTTCTACGTCCTTATCCTGCCGTAGCGCGGGTTTCCCCACCCACGCCTGAGAAAAGCCGCCCACGTCCCCGGGACACTTCCCTCCGCAGGCCCGGACGGGGTCGGGGTCAGGTCGGAGCAGCCCCGCTGTTGCCGGTCGCCAGTTCCTCCCGCACGCGCCAGTAAAGGGCCTCTGCCTTCAACTCATCGAGCCGGTAGCAGGGACCGCCCAAATGGTCGGCCAGCGCCTGGGCTAGGCCCTGATCGAAGGCGGCGTGTTCCATGTTGATGACGACGGCGCGGATGCCGGCCTCGCGGATCAGATCGGCGGCGCGGTAGGCTTCCTCCTGGGGGGGCATGTCCCCCACGGAGACGTTGCCGGCCCCGTCGGTGAGCAGGATCAGCAGGGGGGCCGTCTCCGGGTGCATCTGCATCTCCCGCTTCAGGACCTGGTAGGCGAGGAGGAGGCCGGCGGAGAGGGGGGTCTTTCCCCCCACCGGGAGGTCCACCAATGCCTTCTGGGCCAGCTCGACGCTGTTGGTGGGGGGGAGCACCAGCCGGGCGTCGTTCTTCTGGAAGACGATTAGCCCAACCCGGTCCCGGCGCTGGTAAGCATCGGCCAGGAGGGACATGATGGCCCCCTTGGTCGCCTCCATCCGTTCGGCCACGGCCATGGACCAACTGGCGTCCACGACGAAGAGGATGAGGTTGGAGGTCCGGCGCACCCGGACCTTGCGCTGGTAGTCCTGGGGGCGCAGGATGAGGGCGGGGCCTCCGGGCCGACGGCGCTCCTTCTGATGGGGGGCAGCGGCCCGCAGCGTGGCGTCGAAGGCCAGGTCGGAGGGATCGTTAGGGGAGGGGCGGGCCTGGATGTAGCGACCGCGCTTGCGGGTCGTGCGGGTGGTGCTCCGCCGGCCGGCCCTCGAGCGGGTCATCCGGTCCAGAGGGGTGTCCAGGCGCTGGGGTTTGAAGACCTCCCCCACCGACGTGGTCTCGCCCCCTGGCTTGCCCTGCTCCGAGGCCTTTTTGGGGCTTCGGGGGATCGCCTGGGGTGTCGCTTCCCGCTGGCGAAGCCCCTGCTCCGACGAGGATTCGCCTTCCTCAGCGCCGGTCAGGTTTTTTTTTACCTGCTGGGCTTCTCCCCCCTCCTGGGAGGGCTGGGCCGAGGGCTCCCCGGGGCCTTCGGCGTAGGCCCGCTCCAGTCGGGTCGCCAGGTCGTGCAGCGTGATCTCCGTCGGCTGAAGGGGGTGCCGCTTCAGGCGGTGGGGCAGGGCCAGCTCCGCCGCCAGCAGGATGTCCTCCTCGGTGATCCGCTCCCGGTTCTGCCAGGCCGCATGGGTGCGGGCCGTCTTCAGGATCACCAGGTCGGGCCGATGGCCGTCCACCCCCAGGCTGGCCATCAGGTGGGCGATGGCGGCCAGGTCCTGGGGGCTATAGCCCACCTGGGGCAGCCGTTCCCGCGCTTGGGCGATCTTCTGGGAGAGGACCTGTTCCCGGGGCGCCCACTCGGCCCGGAACCCCTCAGGGTCGGACTCGAAGGCCAGGTTCCGCTCTATGATCTCCATCCGCGCCCGGGGGTCGAGGACGCTGTGGATGTCCACGCAGAGGGCGAAGCGGTCCAGGAGCTGGGGGCGCAGGTCCCCTTCCTCCGGGTTCATCGTGCCCACCAGGATGAAACGGGCCGGGTGCCGGAAGGAGATCCCCTCCCGCTCGACGATGTTGACCCCCATCGCGGCGGCGTCCAGGAGCAGGTCCACGACGTGATCGTCAAGCAGGTTGACCTCGTCCACGTAGAGGAGCCCTCGGTTGGCGGCCGCCAGCACACCGGGCTCGAAGCGGCGTTCCCCTTTCTGGATGGCCCGTTCGATGTCCAGCGTGCCGACGACCTGGTCCTCCGTGGCGCTGACGGGCAGGTTGACGAAGCGGGTGCGTCGGTAGGCGACAGGGAGTTCCTCACCGCGCTCAACGCGCTCCAGACAGAGAGTGCACCAGCCGGTGGGATCAAAGGGGTCGCAGGAAAAGGGGCAGTCGGCCACGACGGCGATCTCGGGCAGCAAGGCCGCCAGCGCTCGAGCCGCCGTGGACTTGGCAGTTCCCCGCTCCCCGCGAATGAGCACACCGCCAATGTGAGGGTTGATGGCGTTGAGCACCAGGGCCTGCTTCATCCGCTCCTGGTTGACGATGGCGGTGAAGGGGAAGAGCACCCGGTGGGCTCCATCCAGAGGGTAAGCAGAGGGGGAGATCCCACCCGGCCCGGTGTCATCCTTGTAGCGCTGGAGGAGTTGGTGGACCTTCGCCGTCAGAGGGCGCAGCGGTAGGGTTTCCAAGAAGGACATTGGCTGACTTCCCGCGCGAGAACAGATCGTGAGTTGGTCACGAGACCGGGGCATCCAGCAGGCCCCGGCGGAGGAGTTCCGCCTGCAAGGCCTCGGGGGTGGTGAAGGTGATGGTCTGCATCCCCAGGGCCGCGGCGGCCTGGGTGTTCCGCTCCATATCGTCAACGAAGAGGGCCTCCTCGGGGCGCACCCCCAGCTTCTCCAGGGTGAGCCGGTAGATCGCCTCCTCCGGTTTGGCCAGCCCTTCGGCTGCCGAACTGATGATGACGTCGAAGAGCCCGTGCAGACCTAGTTCCTCCGTCAGCAGGCGATCCAGGTTGGGGTCTGCCGTGTTGCTCAGCACGGCCAGCCGATAGCGCTTGTGGAGTTGCCGTAGCAAAGATCGCATCAGGGGAGGCACATGGCCTTTGAAGGCAAGCAATTGGTCCTTGAACGCCCGCACCTGATCGGGGTCGGTGACCCCCAGGGTGGCGAAGACCTCCTGCCAGAACTGTGGCTCAGAGATCTGGCCCCGCTTCGCCTTCTGCCAGGCCTCGCTGGTGAAGAGGTAGTTCCAGAAGGCCTCGGCGGTCATCCCGAAGTGGGCTGCCACGGCTGCCCGCTGGGCCAGCATCTCCTGGGGATCTGGCGGGATCTCCAGCACGTTACCGAAATCGAAAATGATTGCCCGGATCACCTTGCCCCTATGGTAAAAAAACCGGCTACCTGACACATCTCCCAGAGACCCTTCCGTAGGTTCCTCCCACGGCCTGGAACGTGTCGTGGGCAGCCTCCGAGTGACCTGCGGGAGGACGACAAGGTAAAAAACCGTGGGGGAACTCCCACGGTTTCCGGGTGGGGTGGGAAGCTCACGTCTCCGGCTGGTGGGGTTTGCCATCGTCGTCGCCCGAGAGCCCCTTGCGGAACTCCCGGATCGCGGCGCCTAGCTCGCCACCGATGCGGGCGACCCGGCCTACGCCGAAGATGAGGATGACGATAACCAGGATGATGATCAGTTCCGTCGTGCCCAGGTTCATCGTGCACTCCTTTTGGCAGGGTCTCGTGGGCTGCAGCCCAGCGATCTCCCGGTTGCCCTTGCTTGGGCGGGCCCTGCCCGGACATTCCCGTTCGGGCTGAGCGAGCGAAGCTCTGCGGGCTGCCATTCAGCCTCTGGGAGAAGGCTTTGCTCTCAGACCCTAATTATAGCACATTTACGACCAAAAGAAAGCCCCTGTCGGCTTCCAACAGGGGCCTCTCTGGAGGTGGGGGAGGCAGGATTCGAACCCGCAACCAACCGGTTATGAGCCGGCCGCTCTGCCCTTGAGCTACTCCCCCGTGCGGCCAGCGAAGCGGACAGCGTGCAGCAGGGGGATAAGGAGCGGGCGACGGGAATCGAACCCGTACCATTGGCTTGGAAGGCCAAGGCGCTACCTTTACGCTACGCCCGCTGGTCAGTCGGGGCGGCCGGACTTGAACCGGCGACCTCTGCGTCCCAAACGCAGCGCGCTGCCGACTGCGCCACACCCCGCCAGTCTAAGTATACCCCGCTTAGAGCGGATCGTCAAGGAGCCCAGGAGAGCCGCTGGCTGGAGAAATCGGGGTAGGTGGTGCCCAGATCCACGATCTTGCGGGGGTTCTGACCGTCGGGCGAGACCAGGTAGATCCCCCAACTGCCGTCTCGGTCGGAGACGAAGGCGATGAGGCTGCCGTCGGGTGCCCAGGCCGGCGCGCCATCGGAGGCCGGGTCGTTGGTCACCTGATAGACGTAGCCACCGGTCGTCACCACGTAGACATCCCAGTCTCCATCGTGGTCGGACATGTAGGCGATCTGGGAGCCGTCGGGGGACCAACTCACCGGCGTGTCGCGAGGGTCGGCGGTCAGCGGGACGGGCTGGCCGGCCGGGTCATCGGGGTTGATGACGCAGATGCCGCGCACCGTTCCTTCGACGACGCAGCCGGCGTAGGCCAGCGCCCCCTGGGGGCCCCAGACCGGTGCCCAACCCGGCGTCACCGGGCGAGGGGGGGCAGAACCATCGCCGGGAGCCACGTAGATCTGCCAGCCGGTGGCGTCCTGCACGGCGTAAGCTATCCGCTGGCCGTCGGGGGACCAGGTGGGCCAGGCCACCCCGGGGCCTGAGACCAGCGTCAGGGGCACCCCCTCCTCGGGGACGACGGCAGCGATCCCCGTGCTGTTGCGGTAGGCCAGCAGTCGTCCATCGGGGCGCCAGGTCGGCTGGGAGGCGTAGGAGGCCGCCTTGATGGGGCGGGGATCGTAGGAAGGCAGGGCGTAGAGGTCGTAGCCCCCTGCCTCGGTGTTGTAGGCCGCGTAGGCGAGTCGGCCCACGTAGAAGCCCTCGATGGGCTGAGGACCGGTCACCGGACTGGTGATCGGCTCGGTGCCGGGCAGCGGTGTCGGCGTCGCCGTCAGGCAGCGCTGGGCAGCATCGGTCCGCTTCGCCTCCACCTCGGCGTCCAGGATCAGCCGGACCGCTTCCGTGTACTGGACCTCGGCCGGGCACCACTCCTCCTGCTCGGCGAAGAGGTCCCCGTAGGCCACGTGGGCCTGGAAGAGCCGCGCCTGGACGTCCCGGTAGTAGGGGGCGATGGCGTAGAGGGCCGAGAAGGCGGCGATGGCATCCTCCCAGCTCACGCCCCAGTAGTTGATCCCCTCCAGGTAGCGAGTGGCCAGTTGCCGCTCCACCTCCAGTTCGTCGTCCAGCGGGGCGATGGCCGCGGCCTGGTCCAGACGGAAGAGGGCGGCCTCCAGGTTGTCCTCCTCCAGGAGCTGGCGGGCCAGGGCCACGAGGGCGGTGTAACGCATCTCCTGGATGCGGTCCGGCCGGTAATCGGGGGCGGTGGCCAGGACGGCGTTGAGCTTCTCCAGGGCCTTCTCCCACGCCCCGGCGTCCAGGGCTTCCTGGGCCTCTGCCAACAGGGCGGCCGCGATCTCCTCCGGTGGGGTGGTGGGGGTGGGGGCGACCGTGGGCGTCGGCGTGGGCGTCAGGAGCCGCTCCGCCTCGGCGACGCAGGCTGCCGAGCCGGGATAGCGGTTCAACCGCCAGGCTTCCTGGCAGTTAGCGCGGGCCATCTCGAACTCCCCGGCCGCCAGGCGGGCCAGCCCCTCCTCGTAGTAGGCCTGGGCGGTGGCCTCGGCCCGGAGTTGCCGCTCCTGCAGGCCCTGGTTCCAGCCCATCAGCACGGCGATCATCGTCAGGCTCATCGTGGCCAGGAAAGCGAGGAGCCCGACCAGGAAGGGATGCGGACGGAGGACCCACGCCTTCCACACCTGCCATCCAGGTCTGGGTGGGGGAGGGAGGTTCAAGGCAGCTTCGGCGACGGGAATCGGGTCCGGCGCCCGAGGTTCAGCGTTGGGGAGTCGGGGTTCAGAGTTCAGCATAGGATCGCTCGTGTCCTCACCACGGCCGGGGACCAGAGACGACAGGGCATTATAATCCCCTTTGCCTGGATTGTCCAGCCGAGCAGCTCCGGTGATCACCCACAAGCCTTTCTGGCTGCCGGCCAGACGCTGAACCGCCCGGATGAGGATGAGAAGGGAGAAGCCCTCTTCGAAGGCTACGAGGCGGCCTGCACTTGCCGTTTTAGGAAATCCGGGGTATCATAGGGCCGTCCCCTGCCCTTCACCACAACCTTGGACCCTCTCCACGGGTTCCGACGGCGTGTCGTGAGGTCCTATGCGCCCCCGTGCCGGAGGAGCCGGTCCGGCGGACCCAGAAGCCTGCGGGAGGGCCTCAGGCGACCACCATTATAGCACGAGGGCAATATCCTATCAATCGCGGCCATGGTACCCCCTTCCCCACAGGCCGTAACGCACAGGAGGGAAGAGCCGTGAAAGATCGCACCTTGCTGATGATCCCCGGCCCCATCGAGTTCGAGCCTGCCGTGCTGGCGGCGATGGGAGCCCCCACGACCAGCCACCTGGATCCCGGCTTTGTCGAAGCCTTTGGACAGGCTCTGGAGCGCCTGCGGCAGGTCTTCCTCTGCCCCGACGGACAACCCTTCATCGTCGCCGGCTCTGGCACGTTGGCGATGGACCTGGCCGGCGCAAACCTGATCGAGCCCGGCGATCGGGCCCTGGTCATCAACACTGGCTTCTTCGGCGACCGTTTCGGGGCGCTCCTGGAACGGTATGGCGCGGGGGTGACCCATCTGCGGGCGCCGGTGGGGGGGCTGCCCACCCTGGAGGAAGTCGAGCGGGCGCTGAAAGGGGCCTCCTTCAAGCTGATGACCGTGACCCACGTGGACACCTCCACCGGCGTCGTCGCCGACGTGAAGGGCCTGGCCGCCCTGGCCCGTCGGTACGACGTCCTACTCGTGGTGGATGGGGTCTGCTCGGTGGCGGGGGAGGAGCTGCGGATGACGGAGTGGGGGGTGGACGTGGCGCTGACGGCTTCCCAGAAGGCCATCAGCGTGCCCCCCGGTCTGGCGCTCCTGGTCGCCGGCCCCCGGGCGATGGAGGCGTTCCGGCGGCGCAAGACCCCTGTCGCCAACTATTACGCCGACTGGGGCAACTGGCTGCCCATTATGGAAGCCTACGAGGCACGCCGCCCCAGCTACTTCGCCACTCCGGCCGTCAACCTGGTCTGGGCGTTGAACGTCAGCCTGGGGCAGATTCTGGAGGAAGGGATGGAGGCTCGTTTCGCCCGCCATCGGGCTTTGAGCCGGGCCTGCAAGGCGGCCATCGCCGCGCTGGGGCTGGAGCAGGTGCCCCTCAAGCCCGAGTACGCTGCCCACACGATGACCGCGCCCCGCTATCCGGCGGGCGTCACCGGGGCCGACCTGCTGCCCCGGGTCAAGGCCGCCGGAGCAGTCCTGGCCGGCGGGCTGCACCCGGAGATCAAGGCTGAGTACTTCCGCATCGGCCATATGGGACCGACGAAGCTGGGTGACCTCCTGGCGACCATCGGGGCCCTCGAGGCGGGGCTGGCCGCGTGTGGATACACCTTCGAGAAGGGGGCTGGCGTCGCTGCAGCGATGGCAGCCTGGGACGAGCAGGGATGATGGCCCCGGCACAGCCGGCCTGGGAAGCTCCCGAAGGCGGTGAGGGCGACCCACTGGGGGATGCGGGATAAGGGCTAAGGGTCGGGGGCACCCAGATGTGCGAACCACCTCGAAATGTGGGCTCCGTCCCTCAGTAGTCCCCGTTTACGGCTGGAAGAAGATCATCCCCACGCCTAGCTTCTCCAATGCCTCCTCGGCGTAGTGGACGACGAGGGCACTGGGGTCCTCCAGCGCCCGGATGAGGGTGGGGATGGCCTCCGGGGCCTCCAGGGCGGCCAGGGCCCGGGCCGCGTTCACCCGCGCCCGAGGCGGTCCGGCTTCCAAAACCTCGATGAGGGCGGAGACGGCTCGCTCCCCCAGACGGATGAGGGCATTCCCCGCCAGCCGGGCGACGTAGCCGCTGGGGTCCTGCAGGGCCGTGACCAGCGGCTCGACCGCTTCTGAACGCTGGAGTTCCCCCAAGGCCAGGACGGCGCAGGCCCGCACGTCCTCGTCGGGATCGTGCAGCAGCCCGGCCAGGAGCGGGATGGCACCGGAAGCGCCCGTCTCGGCCAGGGCGCGGGCGGCCCACCAACGGGTATCAGCGCAAGGCGAGGTGGTCAACGGGCGGAGGAGCGGTAGGGCCGCTTCGCCCATCGCGCCTAGAGCCAAGGCGGCGGCCTGAGCGCTCTCTTCGTCCCCTCCCTCTAGGGCGGTCAACAACACGGTGGGATCGTCCACAGGAACCTCCAAAGGGGTCTTGACCTTCGCCGGCAGCGAGGCCGGCGCTCAACGGCGACGGGGAACCCGACCTCGGCTATTCCTCGTCGGAGGGCGGCTCACCCGCCCGTCCGCCCGCCAGCGGCACCACCTTGCGGGCGAAGATGAGGTAGCCGGTGTGGCCGACGATCCGGTCCTGGGGCCGGAAGCGCTCGGCCACCGCCTTGTAGGGGCGCAGCAGCAGCTCCTCGACCTCCACCATCCCCAGGGGGTACCGCCCCGACTCCAGCGCCTGCAGCAGGCGGATGACCTGGTTGGCCGTCGGCACGAGACAGCCGAAGAACCCCCCGCCGGCCAGGGCCTCCGTCGCCTGCTCCAGGTAGTCCCACGGGGTCCGCAGGTCCAGGAAGAGGGCGTCCACATCCCGCTCGTCGAAGCCCTCGGCGATGTCGCGCAGCTTGAACTCCACGTAGGCGTCCAGCCCCAGCCGGCTCAAGTTGCGGATGGCCAGTTGCTGCATCTCCGGGCGCACCTCGTAGGAGTAGACCCGCCCCGTGGGCATCACCGCCTGGGCCAGCGTCAGCGTCAGCCCGCCGCTCCCCGTCCCCGCCTCGATCACCCGTCGGCCGGGGCGGATGGCCATCTTCAGCAGGATGTAGCTGGCATCCTTGGGGTAGATGATCTGGGTGCTGCGCCGGATGTGGCGCACCAGATCGTCCGTGGAGGGCTCCAGGAGCAGGAAGGGATAGCCGGTGTGGGAGAGCACTTGGCTGCCCCAGGGGAGCCCGATCAGATCGTCGTGGCGCAGGACGCCCCGATGGGTCTGGAGCTCCAGCCCGGGCTGGAGCCGGGTGACGAACTGCTTGCGGTCTTGGCTGAAGAGCAGAACCACGTCGCCGGCCTCTACCTGTCGCGTCAAAGGATACCCTCCCTCCTCCTGCTTCTGCCGGATGCATCGGATCGGAGCCTTGGGGAACAAGGCGCTGCGGGGACATTATAACCCAGAGCCCCCGGAGGAACAAGCCGGATAGAGTCCGTAGCCGCACTGGTGAACCCGGCCCAACTGCGGTATAATCCGAAGCCGACGACCAACCGGGTTGCACCAACGGGAGGCACAGCCGATGTCTGTCAAGACGATCCCCGTCGTCGAGAAGATCCTGAGCGCCAACGACCAACTGGCCGCCGCCAACCGAGCCACACTGGACCGGACCGGCACCTTCGCCATCAACCTGATGGCCTCGCCGGGCGCGGGGAAGACCAGCCTCATCCTGCGCACCGTCGAGGCCCTGCGGGAGGAGCTCCGGCTGGGAGCCGTGGACGGCGACATCGCGACCACCATAGACGCCGACCGGATCGCCGCCCTGGGCATCCCCACCGTCCAGATCAACACCGGCGGCTCCTGCCATCTGGACGCCGTGATGCTCCAGCAAGCCCTCCCCCGGCTCCCCCTGGAGGAACTGGACCTCCTCATCGTGGAGAACGTGGGCAACCTCATCTGCCCGGCCGAGTTCAAGCTGGGCGTCCATCGCAACATCCTCATCGCCAGCGTCCCCGAGGGGGACGACAAGCCCTACAAGTACCCGGGGATGTACCGGGGCGTGGACGCCCTCATCCTGAACAAGATGGACCTGCTGCCCCACTTCGACTTCGACCTGGACTACTTCCGGCGCGGCGTCGAGGTCCTCAACCCCGGCCTGGCCTTCTTCCCCCTCTCCTGCAAGACGGGGGAGGGGCTGGGGGCCTGGCTGGACTGGCTGCGGGAGCAGGTGCAAGGAGCGGGCCTGCGGTCGGGTGCGTGATGGCGATGGCGGGCGAGGAAGCGCTGGCCCTGGTGGTCGCCGCCGACGAAGGCACCTTCTTCCTGGAAGGGCCGGCCGGCGTCGGCAAGACGGCCCTTGCCCGACGCCGCCTCCGCCACCTCCTGCGACGACGCCGGCCCGACGCCCGAATCCTCCTCCTCGTGCCCTACCGGGGCCTCCTTCCCCCCTACGAGGTCGCCCTGCGCGACCTGGACCTCCCTCCCGATGCCCTTCTGCGGACCACCCTGGCCGGCCTGGCCCGACGGACGATCCGCCGCTTCTGGCCCCAGGTCGCCGAGGCCGCCGGGTTCGCCCATCCCGACCGCCCGCCCCGCTTCCTCACCCTGGAGATGGCCCAGTACGTCCTCCAGCGGGTGGTCGGACCGCTGCTGGAGGGCGACTACTTCCAGGGCCTCCCCCTCCCCCGCCCCCACCTGCTCCGCCAGCTCCTGGACAACCTGAACCGGGCCGCCCTGGTCGGCTTTCCCATCACCGAGATCGCCCCCCGGCTGCAGGCGGCCTTGGGCCCCGAGAGCCCCCAATCCCGCTTCTTCGTCCAGGCCCAGGACTGCGCCCTCCGCTTCCGGCGCTACTGCCTGGACCACAACCTGCTCGACTTCTCCCTCCAGATCGAACTCTTCGCCCGCCACCTGCTCCCCCGGCCCCAGGTCCAGGCGGACCTCTTCGACCCGCCCCCCCACCTCATCGTGGACAACGTGGAGGAGACGGTGCCCGTGACCCAGGACCTGCTCCGGGCCCTCCTCCCCTCCCGCGTCGCCTCAGCGCTGCTCCTCTACGACCGGGAGGGGGGCTACCGGCGCTTCCTGGGGGCGGACCCCGAAGGGGGGTACGCGCTGAAGGAACGCTGTCAGCACCACCTGGTGCTGGAGGAGAGCCGGGTGACGCCCGCCCCCCTGGTCGCCCTGGAGCAGGCCCTGACCCGGGCGCTGGGCGGACGTCCGACGCCCTACCGGGGATGGACGCCCTTGGACGCCGAGGCACCGGCCGTCACCCTCCTCACCGGTCGCTTCTACCCCCAGATGCTGGACCGGGTGGCCGACGAGGTCGTCCGGCTGATCACCGAGGAGGAGTTCCTGGCCGGCGAGATCGCCATCCTGGCCCCCTACCTCCCCGACGCCCTCCGCTTCGCCCTGGGCAGCCGCCTGGCCCAGGCCGGCGTCCCCGTGCGCGTCCACCGCCCTTCCCGCCCCTTCCAGGCGGAGCCGGTCACCCGCCACCTGCTCACCCTGGCCGCCCTGGGCCACCCCTGGTGGCAGGAGCCCCCCGCCACCGAGATGGTGGCCCACGCCCTGAGCTGGGCCGTCGTCGGCCTGGACCTCCTCCGCGCCCGCCTGCTGGCCCGCATCCTCTACCGCCTCCGGGAGGGCGAGCCCCGCCTGCTCCCCTTCGACGGGCTGGAGCCGGAGGCCCGCCGGCGCATCGGCCTCCGGCGCGGCGAGCGGTACGAACGGCTGCGCCGCTGGCTGGCCGACTACGGCCAGGAGGCGGCCCAGGACCCCACCGCCTTCCCCCTGGACCACTTCTGGGACCGGCTGGTCGAAGAGATCCTCTCCCGACCCGGCTTCGGCCTCCACGCCCAGCCCGAAGCTCACCCCATCGTCCGGGCGCTGATCACCTCGGCCCGGCGCTTCCGCCGGCTGACCGAGCCCGACCTGCTGCCGCCGGACCGCGCCGCCGGCCACGAGTACCTCCTGCAGGTCCAGGCCGGGCTCCTGGCCCCCCGCCCCCGGCGCTCCGACCAGGGGCAACGGGGCGTCCTCTTGGCCCCCGTGCACACCTTCCTGCTCTACCACCGCCCCGTCGCCGTCCAGTTCTGGCTGGACGTGGGGAGCAGCGGCTGGTGGCAGCCGCCCCACCAAGTGCTCACCAACCCCTACGTCCTCTCCCGCCGCTGGCCCGCCGACCGGCGCTGGACGGGGACCGACGAACAGGCCCTGGGGCTGACCGCGCTTACCCAGGTGGTCCAGGGACTCCTCCGCCGCTGTCGGCAGCGGGTCTACCTGGTCTCCAGCCTCCTGGGCGAGGAGGGGTTTGAGCAGCGGGGGCCGCTCCTGCGGGCCGTCCAGACGCTCCTCCGCCGCCGGGAGGTCTCCATCCGATGAGCCCCTTCACCCCTCGCCCCGGCCAGCAGCAGGTCCTCCAGTACGTCCGTCACGGCGGCTGGATGGGCGTCTCGGCGGTGCCGGGCAGCGGCAAGACCCACATCCTCTCCTACCTGGCCGTCCGGCTCATCGCCCAGGGGCTGGAGGAGGGGCAGGAAGTGCTCATCGTCACCTTCGCCAACGCCTCGGTGGACAACTTTCGGGAGCGGATCCGGCGCTTCCTGGGCCGGCCCGAGGAACCGTTCCCCCTGGACTACCGGGTGCGCACGCTGCACGGCCTGGCCCACGACATCATCCGGGAGCGCCCCGCCCTCCTGGGCCTGCCCGACGACTTCCAGATCGTGGACGAGCGAGGGGCCGACCGGATCCGCGAGGAGGTGGTGGAGCGGTGGCTGGAGGCCAACCCCGACTTCCTGGAGCGGGCGGGGGAGTTCCTCGCGCCGACGCTGGACCCCCGGACCCGCCGCCAGGTTCTGCGCCGCCACTGGCCCCTCCTGGCCCAGCGCATCGCCGAGCGCTTCATCCGCCGGGCCAAGGACCTCCAGCAGACGCCGGCCGACCTGCGGCAGCGGCTGGAGGCCCGGTCCGACCCCCTCCCCCTGGCCCAGATGGGGCTGGAGGTCTACGAGGTCTACCAGCAGCGGTTGGCCCGCCAGGGCGGGGTGGACTTCGACGACCTGATCCGGCTGGCCCTCACCGCCCTCCAGACAGACCCGGCACTGCTGGACCGGCTGCGCCGGCGCTGGCCCTACATCCTGGAGGACGAGGCCCAGGACAGCAGCGCCCTCCAGGAGCGCATCCTGCGGCTGCTGGCCGACCACCCCCGGGGCAACTGGGTGCGGGTGGGGGACCCCAACCAGGCCATCAACACCACCTTCACCACGGCGGACCTGCGCTACCTGCTCCGCTTCCTGGAAGAGCCCCGCGTCATCCGCCGGGAGATGGTCCACTCCGGGCGTTCCACCCCACGCATCATTGCCCTGGCCAACCGGTTGATGGACTGGGTGGTCTACGAGCATCCGACGCCGGCCCTGCGGGGGGAGGGGGCTTTCCGTCACCAGTGGATCCGGCCCACGCCGCCGGGCGACCCCCAGCCCAACCCCGAGGACACCCCCGACCTGCGCGTCCACCTGCACGCCCAGGGGATGACGCCGGAGGAGGAGGTGGAGGCCGTCGTCCGCTCCCTGGCCCGCTGGCTGCCCGCTCACCAGGAGGCAACGGTCGCCGTCCTGGTCCCCAGCAACGAGCGAGGGTTCCAACTGGTGGAGGCGCTGCGCCGGCGGGCGATCCCCTGCGACGAACTGCTCCGCAGTACCAGCGCCACCCGCCAGACCGTCCGGCTCCTCCAGGAAGTGGTCGCCTGGCTGGCCAATCCCCTCTCGGGGGTCCACCTGGCCCGCGCCTACGCCGTCTGGGCCCGGCAGGGCGAGCCGCCCCTGGAGCCGGAGCAGGAGCGGGCGGTCCGGCAGTTCCTGCGCCGCCACCGTCGGCCCGAGGCCTTCCTATGGCCCCCCGCTCCCGACGAGGGGCTGGAGCGCTTCCCCCTGGCCGGGCAGCCATCGGTGCAGGAACACCTGGCGGCCCTACGGACGACGCTGCGCCGCTGGTTGGAGGCCACGGTGATGCCGGTGGACCAGCTCCTCCTGCTGCTGGGTCAGGAGCTCTTCACCGAGCCGGACCAGATGGCCCTGGTCCACAAGCTGGCCCGGCTCCTGCGGACGGCCCGCCCCCCCTATCCCGGCTGGCGGCTGACCGAGGTGAGCGAGGAACTGGCCCGCATCGCCCGCAACGAGCGTCGCTTCCTGGGCTTCAGCCCTGAGGACCTGGGCTACACCCCCTGCCCCGGACGGGTCACCGTGGCGACGATGCACAAGGCCAAGGGGTTGGAGTGGGACCGGGTCTACCTGATGGGGGTGAACGAGTACGACTTCCCCTCGGGCCGGCCGGGGGAGCGCTACCGAGGGGAGCCCTGGTACCTGCGGGAGGGGCTGAACCTGGAGGCGGAGGCGCTGGCCCAACTCGAAGCGCTGGTGGAGGAGCGGCCCTACCGGCCCGGCGAGGCGACCCGCCAAGCCCGGCTGGACTACGCAGCGGAGCGGCTGCGGCTCCTCTACGTGGGGATCACCCGCGCCCGCAAGGAACTGATCATCACCTGGAACAGCGGCCCCCGGGGGGAGAACGGGCCGGCCCTGGCCCTGCAGGCACTGTTGGAAGGATGGGAAACGTGACACCCAAGGGATCGGAGGAGGCAGAAGCCCGGCTGGCCCGGGTGCGCTGCTTCCTGCTGGATATGGACGGCACCCTCTACCTGGGGCGGCGGCTGTTGCCGGGAGCCCGGCGCTTCCTCCAGGTGCTCCGGCGACAGGGCAAGAGCTTCCTGATCCTGACCAACAACTCCTCCCAGGACAGCGCCGCCTACGCCGAGAAGCTGGCCCGGCTGGGGCTCCCCGTCGCCCCCGACCGGATCCTCACCTCGGGGGAAGCGACGGCTCTCTACCTCCGGCGCCATCATCCGGGAGCCCGGCTCTTCGTCGTGGGGACGCCGGCGTTGGAGGCGACCTTCACCGCCCACGGCTTCATCCTGACCGACGAGGACCCCGACCTGGTCGTCGTCGGCTTCGACACGACGCTCACCTACGCCAAGCTGTGGAAGCTGTGCGACTTCGTGCGGGCCGGCCTGCCCTACATCGCCACCCACCCGGACCTCAACTGCCCCACGGAGACGGGGTACATGCCCGACATCGGGGCCATCATCGCCTTCGTCCGCGCCTCCACGGGGCGGGAGCCGGACCGGATCATCGGCAAGCCCAACCCGGAGATGGTCGAGGCGGTCCTGGTGCGGACGGGGCTCTCGCCGGCCGACCTCTGTATGGTGGGCGACCGGCTCTACACCGACATCGCGCTGGGGAGCCGGGCCGGCATCCTCACCGTCCTGGTCCTGACCGGCGAGGCCCGCCTCGAAGACCTGCCCCACACCCCCCACCGGCCTGACCTCGTCCTCCCGGACCTGGGTACCCTGGCCGACCTCTTGGAGCCAGGGGAACAGAGAAAACCGCCATCCAGTCATCAGGAGGGCCGGAAGGCGGTTTTCGGAAGGACGAATCTTCAGGACTCCGATCCCTGATCGGAGGCCCGGCACCTGTAGAAGATCGGCGATTTGTTAAGAAAAAGAGAACAGGAGAAGAAACGCTCGATGATACCTCCGGGCCGGGAACCTCATCAGCGATTGGGGCTTTCCTCGGCTCGCTCCATACCGAGGACCTTCTCGACGCTCTGGAGGAGCTCCTGGGGGCCAAAGGGCTTGGTGACGTAATCGTCCACCTTAGCGATGTGGAGCCCCAGGACCTTGTCAATGCTCTGGGCCTTGGCGGTGACCACGATGACCGGGATGTCCTTGAGGGCGGGGTCGGCCTTCATCTGCTGGTAGACCTCCCACCCATCAATGTCGGGCATCATCAGGTCCAGCAGCACCAAGTCCGGCTTGACGCGGCGGACCGTTTCCAATCCCTCGCGGCCTCCCATCGCGCCGATCAACTCAAACCCCTTGCGCCCTAGGATGAGGCGGACCAGGTCAATCATTTCCGGCTCGTCTTCAATGCACACGACGGTCTTCTTGGTTTCTTGTGCGTCCATGTTCTGCTCCTCTCTCAACGGGTGCTGACGGCCCTCCGCCCCAGGACACGCTCGACGGTCTCCAGCAGTTCCTTGGGGCCAAAGTCGGCCTTGACCAGGTAGGCGTCTACTTTGGCAACGTGCAGTCCCAGCACCTGATCAATGGGCTTGTCTTTGGCCGTGACGACGATAACAGGGATTTTGCTGAGGCGCTCATCCGCCTTCATCCGGCGGTGTACCTCCCAGCCATCCATATCGGGCATCATCAGGTCCAGCAACACCAGGTCGGGGACCTCGCGTTGGATCGTCTCTAGCCCCTCTCGCCCACCGATGGCCCCGATCACCTCAAATCCCTGGGGTTCCAGAATGAGCTTCACCAGGTCAATCATGTCGGCATGGTCTTCGACATAGACCACCTTCTTCCCTGCCATATCCCCCTCCCGGCTTGCAGCGAGCGTGGTTTGCGCTCCTTTCGCGGGTATTTCAACCATAGTGTACCACAAATAGTGGGAGATGCAACCGGTGGGTCAGCTCCTGACCATTTTACTGCCAGGATTGTACTTCAATCTGCCGCAAGAGGCAAGGAGCCAGGTAACAGACAGGCTTTCCCTCGTTGGGGTTTGGTGATTACTCCTGTCTTGGGGGTGGGGAGATTAGCCCTTTGCGGATGGGGCATGAATCACGGATCAGGAGTCGCCCCATCATGCATTCGTGGAAAGTTCGTGGATGGCCTACCGCAGCCCGTTCCCTCGCCCACTGATGGGCAATCACCAGGGGAGAGATTGTTCCGAGTTTGTTTGGAGGCGAGCGTATCAAGTTGGGGACCTGCAGGTAGCCGAAATGGGCTCTGGGCTTCGTAAAATGGTCGAAAAAGGGGGGGGAGCTTGCCCATAATGAATTGAGCGTGACCAAAACCAGTTGGAAGGTTGT